>Ga0209992_10000259_pt1 | contig 73113 bp, 72 predicted proteins | sample 2SBtaG_2_FD_182564 | JGI IMG/M metagenome (GOLD analysis project Ga0209992, IMG submission 182564) | Deep subsurface microbial communities from Kolumbo volcano to uncover new lineages of life (NeLLi) - 2SBTROV12_ACTIVE470 metaG (SPAdes)... | ecosystem: Environmental > Aquatic > Marine >... | reverse complement strand
TATTAGCCAAGTGATGATCGAGTTCTGCTGTAATAGCCGCTTCTGTGAGCTGTTTGATTAACGGCATTAAAATACCGTCTTTACCGGTTAAGTCTTTTCCTGCCTGTAGGTCTTTAAGGGCTTCATCAAAATTAAATGAATTGGACATAATGTATCACTCCTTAATGCTTGTGCATTAATATTAAAGGAATGACACAGATTTTTGAACACTACCTTGAGCACATTGACTGGAATGATATTTATTGAGGTGAGTTGTTATTTTCTGATTTCAGTCTTGATTTGTTTTGTACGGTCATCTGTTTTATCAAATAAAGGTTGTAGCCTATCTCTAATTGCAAAACAACTTTTTTTAATTTCGATAATTTCAAATAAGGTACTTTGGCCAAAAGACTTTTCTTCTAGTATTTCGGCATACCCTATTATTTCATTGAGGGGTGTGTAGATGTCATGGCTGAGAGAATTAATAAAGTCTTCAGGTTGTTTTAAAATTTGCTCTATTTTATTGTGAAATTCTGTTAGTTCTGTGGTTGTTTCTTTGATGGTGTCTTGTTGCTGTTTTATCGTCTGTTGTTGACGTGAATTGCCTATCAATTCCAACTGGCGGTATTCAATGTTTTCGATTGCTTTGTTAACACAGTGTAAAAGATAAGGGGGAGAAGTGGGATGGGATAAAAAATCAAACACATCTGCTTTAAAAGCAAGGAGAGCCATATCTGGGTCACTATCTTCTTGGAGTAAGATAATGCATATGGGCCTCTGGTCTGTTTGATAGTGTAAAAATTGTTTGCTGAGTTTTAATGCCTCTGTGCTTTGAAGCTTGGAATCACAAAGGATAATATTGATTTGAGGGTCGTTTTCAAAAATATTTAGTGCAAATTCACCCGTTAAGGCAATAAGCGCCGTATAGTCAGCAGGGTTAAGTATGTCGGCTATATTTTGTGCAACTGCTGGGTTTTCATGAACGATGAGGATTCTTGATTTTTCCGAGTGCATAGGTAGGTACTCTAAAGGTCGATTTAAAATAGTAGTCGCGGTATCACATAAGGCGATATGTTTAATCGATTGTGGGTTATAAAAATTAGCTTCAATAATTTCTCGGTTGTCAATTCGGATAGTCGGTTGACTTGTTGGCCGATATTCAAATATTGAATTTATATTTTTACGCTTTCGATTGAAGTGGGTCAACTTTTCTTTGAAAACTAATTGATTTTCATTGGCAACAATACCTGTTTCTTCAAAAAGTTCACGTTTTGCAGTTTCAATGGGGGTTTCTTTATTTTCGATGTAACCACCCGGGAAGGTAAATTTATTACGGTAAGAACTTCGAACCAGTAATATGTTCTCTCCTACATAAACAATGACTTGAGCTCCTCGGGTGGTTTTGTTGCTAAAAAACCAATAGCTTTTAGCAAGTCTATAAGCGCAATGGAAACCGAGTTGAAAAGTATGATCAATAATCGACTTAAAAGGATTGTTCCATTTCATTTTTATTATGGTTAGTGCAGAGGGTCACTTAACTGAAAAGCAATACAAATATGTTGCCGGATTAAATTAATATCAACTTTTTGCGGCTCCAGAAGACTTCTTTCATCAAGTATTTGAGTCCTCCTTTCATTAATGGCGTTGTTGGGTAATTTTAAACGTGTGATTAAGTCATATTCTAATTCTGAAGAATGAAATGTTAAGGGTTTAAAGCCAGTGGTTACAGCAAAAATAGTGCTCAAATAATTGCTGGTAATTTTATATTTTGATACATGAAGTAGTGCTTGCAAGAAATCATAATCTGTTATGAGTGGGTTATGTTGAGTGCTATCTATAAAACAAATATCTGATAGCTTATCTTTAATTTCTTGAGTAATAATCAAATGGGTATGTTCTGAGCGCTGAAATAATATCATAGGTGTTAGCCCTATACTGATAACTTGTTGGCATGTTGATGTTATCTTTTTAGCGATATTGGAGGAGATTATATTTTGTTTTTGGTTGGTCTCAGGCAGCGTGATCAGGCAACACTTATTAAGTGATGGTTGGCGGCTTTGGATAGTTTGATAGGCTTCCATGAGTGCAAATGTAGAGGGCTCAAGTAGAAATCGTATGTCAAAAGAAAGTTGAGTTTGGGTAATTCCTTTATCTTGAAGCAAATTATAACTTTTTTGATCTTTTACAATAATGGTTGAAATATTTTTCAAGCGATTACAAAGTATTCTAAACTTTAACCCTTGTTCGTAGTCTGAAACCGTTTGCGATATCAAAATAGTTCTGGAGTCATGTTGTTTAAACTGTTTGAGGTTAGATAAAAAATGACGGTTTATCAGTTGGGGGCGACTATTCTCGAACAAATCGTTTCCTGCAACGAGATGATAGTCCTTCTTATTATGTTTTGGATGTTCAGTTAAGTTTTTATTATCGGTGTAGCTTTTATTTTCTGATATGAGCGACGCTAAAATATGACAGGCTTTTTTTTCTGCAGAGATAAGATCTTTTGTATGGTTTCTTGTTTCTATTGTAGTAGACATAAGTTTTTTCTCCGAATGGTGTGTACTTAAGACAGAGCAAATGGTATGCCAGTAGTAAGTGTATAGAGTTTAAAAGGAATCGCTATTAGATTGAGAGTGTATTGATGTTGTGAGTTTTGCAAATTGCAATGAAATTTTATTTTGCGAATTTAATTCTTGATCAGGGCATTGAATTTTATGGATATTTACGTCCCGCTTATGTGCAATACGTAATTTATTTATTGGCACTAAAGTTGCTGTTATGTTTGAGAGATGATAGAAACAGTTTTTTTACCGGTGCTTTAAATGAACAGGATGCCTCAGCAGATTTTTCTTAGTTCACATTTATTTGTTAAGCCAAATGCTATAGGTGAATTGTTGAGCTATTGGGCGCGCTTGCGTTATTTATTAAATGTAAGTACTAAAAGGTTATTAATCCGTTCATTTGATGTCTTCGTTGCAGTTGTTGCATTGCTTATATTGGCGCCATTATTGTTAATAGTGATGTGTTGTATTTTTATCAATTCACCGGGGGGAATCTTTTATTGCCAGAAACGAGTGGGGGTTAATGGCCGGATATTTAATTTTTGGAAATTCAGGTCTATGGTCGTGAATGCAGAGCAACAAAAAGATGATTTAATCAGTGATAGGGGCGTTGCTGATTCGGTACGGTTTAAGATGAAAGAAGATCCGAGAATTACCCGTGTTGGCAGATTTATTCGCAAATACTCAATTGATGAATTACCACAACTATGGAATGTTCTTAAAGGCGATATGTCACTGGTTGGACCACGGCCACCGGTACCTAAGGAAGTTAATATTTATTCATCTTCAGACCGGAGGCGTATGCGGATTATTCCAGGAATAACCTGTATATGGCAGGTATCAGGGCGTTCCGAAATTCCATTTGAAGAGCAAGTTAAACTGGACGAAGATTATATTCTGAGTGCCTCTTTTTGGACTAATCTTAAATTGTTATTAAGAACTATACCGGCTGTTTTGTTTGGAAAAGGAGCTTATTAGTGGCGGGCAAAAGAAAGTGTAATGAAAAAGTACCTCCACAGGTTGTCATTAAAATAGAGGCAGAATACCCCGCATTAGAACCCTTGTTATTAAATTCGCCCAGCGCTCTATTGCCCTTGGTTTCAAGGCCATTTTTAAGTTGTTTGTTGGAGTTATTGGCGCGGGTGGGCGTTAAGCAGGTATTTCTATGGGGGAGCCCTTCGAGCGTTACATCGATCATCAGGACGTTACGTAGCCAGAGTTTTTCAGGTATCAAGTTAAGGCCTTTTTACTACCATAATATACCCAATAATGAGTCTGTTCATATTCTTCGATCTGACGTGTTTTATGATTTTAGTCTCCAAAAATTAATGCTAGATTATCTTGGGGATGGCAAAAATAGGATCCATTGCTTTGAGGGACAGGCCATTTATTATCAAACTACTAATAAAGATACTTGTATTGATGTATTACATAATAAATCGTCCATTCAACGTTGGAGTCGAGAGGAGATAGCTTTAGGTCAGGTGTATTTGTTAGATTCACCCAAGGTTTTTTTTGATTTGTCAATGCGGCTGCTTAAGAATAAATTAACGCATTTTTCTGTCGACTATTTTCAGCAAGGGAATAGGTTAGTAAAAGGGACTAATGTGGCTGTTAACGATAGTAGTTTAAATCAAAGAATGGCTTATCTGGGCGATAACACATCCATTCATAGCAGTTCTAAATTGCAGGGGGACGTGGTCTTGTGTCAAGATGTATTGGTCGATAAAAATACGACTATCGAGGACTCTATCATTTTTCCTAATACGTATTTAGGTCGGAATTTAATCATTAAAAAGGCTATTGTGTTAAATAATAAAGTTGTTTTTCTTGATCAAGATGAACTTATTGATTTTTCTGAAAACGCTATGATCAGTCCACTTCGAACGAAAATCAAACGGACAGTTTTTTGGGTTTAAAAATAGTGTTTTGCGTTTAAATATTCACAGTTATAAGACTGGTTGTCGTTAGTCAGAGGATTGTAGATGAAAAATAAGGATACTCCAATAGTCTTGTTAATCGAAGACAGCCCTTCGCTAGCGCTGGTTTATAAAAATTATTTAACAGGACAAGCTTGTCAGGTTGTTCATTGTGATAATGGTGGGAGTGGTATTGCTGTTATCGAACAAACACCCCCAGAAGTAATTTTGCTTGATTTGAATCTTCCGGATATGAGTGGTCTTGATATTTTGAAGTTTCTTAACGAAAAGCGCTTATCCTGTAGCGTTATTGTGGTTACTTCAAATGGTTCTGTGACTGTGGCTGTAGAGGCGATGAATTTAGGTGCATTTGATTTTTTAGAAAAGCCCTTTGATGCTGAGCGCTTGATTGTCACTGTAGCGAATGCTTTGGAGCGGCAACATCTAACCCATACCATAGATGTCTACAAAAACAAATTAGGACTTGATAGTTTTCATGGGTATTTAGGTGCATCCTTAGCTATGCAGGCTGTTTATCAAATTATTAAGAGCGCGGCAGCGAGTAAGGCCAGTGTGTTTATTGTTGGTGAGAGTGGAACCGGTAAAGAAGTAGCGGCACAAGCTATTCATCAGGAAGGGCAACGTAGTGAACAGCCGATGATTGTTCTTAATTGTGCAGCAATTCCGCATGAATTAATGGAGAGTGAAATTTTTGGTCATGTTAAAGGCGCCTTTACCGGCGCGATTAATAATCGTGATGGCGCCGCAACATTGGCAGATGGCGGCATTCTTTTTCTGGATGAAATTTGTGAAATGGATTTATTGCTACAAAGTAAATTATTGCGCTTTATTCAAACAGGGACATTTCAACGCGTAGGGGGGACTAAGCTAGAGTCAGTTGATATTCGTTTTGTTTGTGCCACAAATAAAGATCCTGTGAAAGAGGTAGAGGGTGGGCGTTTTCGTGAAGACCTTTTTTATCGGTTACATGTTATTCCGCTTGAATTACCACCGCTTAGAGAGCGTGACCAAGATATCCTATTAATTGCGAATAAATTTTTGCTTGATTTTTCGGCAGAAGAAGAAAAATTGTTTACCTGTTTTGATGAGCAGGCTAAACAATTATTATTGCATTATGCGTGGCCGGGTAATGTCAGGGAATTACAGAATGTGATTAGAAATTTAGTGGTTTTAAATGTTGGTGAGGAAGTTACCGCGGCGATGTTACCTCAAGCATTGCAAGGGCAACATAATGCTTTTAATGCTTCTGGCGCCGAAGTGCAATTAGTGGATCAAATAGCTGAACTAAACTCGCCTTCGGGCGTGATCCCGTTATGGTTAGTTGAAAAGAAAACCATTGAAGCGGCCATTGTGTTTTGTGACGGCAATATCCCTAAGGCGGCGGCGCTTCTTGATGTGAGTCCTTCAACAATTTACCGAAAAAAACAAACGTGGGATGAACTGGCGGTGACTCATAGTAAGTAGTAGTGTCTACAGGAGTCTTCTGATGACAAGACGCACTAATATTCTGTCTTAAATAGCGTATAATTTATTCCTTTTTTTAAGGAAAAAGTATGGACAGTAAATTACTTGAGATATTGGCCTGCCCTTTGTGTAAAAGTTCTTTGCGTTATAATAAGGAGGCACAAGAATTAATTTGTAAGGCGGATCGTTTAGCTTTCCCAATTCAGGATGGTATTCCGGTAATGTTAGAAGATGCGGCCAGAAAGATTTCAGATGAAGAATATCAGGCGTTGTCCTGATTTTTTTATGGAACTGAAGTTTAAGGTTGTTATTCCGGCGCGGTATGGCTCAACACGATTGCCAGGTAAGCCGCTGCGGCTTCTTGCAGGCAAACCAGTGATCAGTTATGTTTGCGAGCAAGCTTTAAAGGCTAAGGCCGAAGAAGTCGTGGTTGCAACGGATGACCAGCGAATCTTCGACAGTGTGGCGCAAAGGGGTATTGAGGTCATGATGACCCGAGAAGACCATAATAGCGGTACTGAAAGGCTGTTTGAAGTCGCAGAATCTTATGGGTGGAGTGATGAGACTATTGTTGTCAATCTTCAAGGCGATGAGCCTTTGATTCCACCGGATTATATTCGTTTGGTAGCGGAGCAATTGGCCTCTCAAACACGTGCGAGTGTTGCCACGTTAGCCGCACCTGTATCCCATGCAGAAGAGTTATTTAATCCCAATGCAGTCAAGGTGGTTCTTAATAAAGGAGGCTATGCGCTTTATTTTAGTCGTGCCCCAATCCCTTGGGACCGAGATAATTTTCCTAATCACTACGATAATGGGATGTTACTGGAATCATCTTTTAGGCATATTGGTCTTTATGCGTATTCGGTTGGTTTTTTGAGGCGTTATATGGCGTGGGATAAATCACCACTTGAAGGCATAGAAAGTTTGGAACAGTTACGTATTCTATGGCAAGGCGAGGCGATTAAGGTAGGTACGGTTGCGCAAATGCCCGATGCGGGTGTTGATACCTTGGAAGACTTACAGCGCGTTGAACAACTGTTATTACACGGTGGTTTGAAACTGTAACCAAGAGGTGTAGACTTAAACAGTAGAGATAAAAAGTGTTTCTATAAGAGAGGTGCTTGTGTTGATCGTCTTAAAACAGCGTTATGGTTGATTCGTTTAAATCGTTGTTAACCTATGTCGCGAATAATCGTGGTTTTTGCTTTATTTTATTGATTTTTTTTATCGCCATTGCTGGATTGTTACGATTGCAGTTTCGGACTCAGGTTATTGATAATTGGGATCAATTCATCGTTGAACATCATTGCCAAGTCGCTAAAAGTAAAGGCGGCAATAATATCCAGAGTAGTTGGCTTTGTGATGATGGAAATGAATATTATCGCTGGCGCCAACAGCGATAATAGTAACCTAATTATTTATCCCTCTAACGCGGGGTGTTACCCAACGTTTTGTGTTGCATCCGCTTAATTGGGTTTGTTACATGCAGAAACCAGAAAGGGGACAATCTCATCTAAAGTGATAAAACGGTTTTCTGAGTCAGTGCGGGCACGATATTCAACCTGACCGGCATCGAGACTTTTATCCCCAAGCACAATGCGGTGTGGAATGCCAATCAGTTCCATGTCTGAGAACATAAAACCCGCACGTACTTTTCGGTCGTCAAACAAAACATCAATGCCGGCGGCCAGTAGCGCGTGGTAAAGCTTTTCGGTTGCTTCTTTAAGGCGCACTGATTTATGCATATTCATCGGGCATAAAGCCACTTGGAAGGGCGCTAATTGTTCAGACCAGAGTATGCCTTTATCATCGTGGGCTTGTTCAACAGCAGCAGCGACAATCCGAGAAATACCAATGCCATAACAGCCCATAGTCATGACTTGATTTTTACCCGCTTCATTGCTAACGCTTGCTTTCATGGCTTCACTGTATTTGGTGCCCAGTTGGAAAATATGGCCGACTTCAATACCGCGTGCTAGTGTTAAAGAACCTTGTCCGTCAGGGCTGGGGTCGCCCTCAACAACCGTTCTGAGGTCTTCAATACGGTTAGGTAAGGGCAGATCACGTTCCCAGTTGACATGGCAAAAATGCTTTCCGGTTTCATTGGCACCACATACAAAGTCTGACAGTACCGTGACACTGCGGTCAGCAATGGTGAGCATATCTAGGTTAAGCGGGCCAATAGAGCCAGGTTCGGCGCCGGTAGCCTGTTTGATTTCTTCTGCTGTGGCAAAGGTGAACGGGCTGGCAATGCCAGCAATTTTTTCTGCTTTGATAGGATTGAGTTCATGGTCGCCGCGTAAGAGTAAAGCAACCAAATTGTCGTTGTCACCTTTGACAATCAGTGTTTTTAAACATTCTTTGGGGTTGATCTCAAAGAAGGTACTGATTTCTTCAATGGTTTGTTGGTTAGGGGTATTAATTAAGCTAATTTCTGAAAATTTTGGGTTTGGGCGTGTTGATGAGGGGGTAATGGCTTCGGCCAACTCGACGTTAGCGGCAAAGTCACTTTTGGTTGAAAAGGCAATAGCGTCTTCGCCTGAATCAGCTAGTACATGAAATTCATGAGAAAGGTTACCGCCAATGGCACCAGAGTCTGCTAGAACGGCACGAAATTTCAGGCCCAGACGGGTGAAGATATTACTGTATGCCTGATACATGCGGTCGTAGGTTTCTTGTAACGAATCATTACTCAGGTGGAAAGAGTAGGCGTCTTTCATGATAAATTCACGTGAGCGCATAATGCCAAAACGGGGTCTTATTTCATCACGAAATTTGGTTTGAATTTGGTAATAAGTGATGGGGAGTTGTTTGTAACTCTTTATTTCGTTTCGCGCCAAATCAGTTATGATTTCTTCGTGTGTGGGCCCTAAGCAAAAATCCCGACCGTGTCGGTCTTGTAGGCGTGCAAGTTCAGGTCCGTAATGCTCCCAGCGACCTGATTCCTGCCATAATTCAGCCGGTTGTAAGGCGGGCATAAGGACTTCAAGGGCGCCGGCTTTTTCCATTTCTTCCCGAGTGATTTTCTCTACTTTTCGCAAGACTCTGATGCCGAGCGGAAGCCATGTGTAGAGTCCGGCGGCTAATTTGCGAATGAGCCCCGCTCGAATCATGAGTTTGTGGCTCGCTATTTCAGCATCTGAGGGCGTTTCTTTAACGGTGTTTAATGGGAATTGGGAGGTGCGCATGTTATGTCAGTTTTAAGTGAATAAAATAAAGGGCATAGTGTACCGATTACCGGCAACAATAGTCACGGATTAATCTTTCTATTAGTTGCCTTTAGGAAGAGCGGAGTCTGGCGTGTCAGTAGCATTAAAGACGGATAAATTAATTTCATCTTCGCCGCGCGCGACAATAACGGTCACCGTAGCATCACCAGTAACATTGACAGCCGTACGAACCATATCTAAAAGACGATCGACACCTAGAATAAGACCTATACCTTCAACGGGTAAGCCAACTTGGTTAAAGACCATGGCAAGCATGATAAGTCCTACGCCCGGGACGCCGGCGGTACCAATGGATGCCAGAATGGACATGGCGATAATGGTTAGGTATTGCACGAGCGAAAGGTCAATGCCGTAAACGTTGGCGATAAAAACTGTAGCAACACCCTGCATAATGGCGGTGCCATCCATATTAACTGTGGCGCCGAGTGGAACGGTAAAGGCCGCCGTTGAACGATTAACGCCGAGTTGTTGCTCAACAGTTTTTAAGGTGACTGGAATGGTAGCGTTAGAACTGGCCGTACTAAAAGCAAAAACCTGTGCCGAGCGCATTTTTTTAAGAAAGGTCAGCGGATTAACCCGCGCAAACAGCAATAATAATAGGCTGTAGATGCCAAGGCTATGGATCAACAGGCAACTCACAACCACAACAAAATAACCGATCATGGGTATGATTAAACCTATACCTTGTTCGGCAAAGGTTTTACCCATCAGGCAGAAGACGCCGATAGGTGCAAACCGCATGACCAGCATGACCACTTGCATCATGACCTCATTGAGCTTTTCTGCGCCTTGCGCTAATTGTTTGCCAACTTCACCCGTCATCAGCATGGCGATCGAAAATAAAATAACAAAAAAGATAATTTGCAGCATATTGCCTTCGGCAAAAGCTTGTATCGGGTTGCTGGGTATAATATTAATAAACACGTCAGTGAGTGGTGGTGACGGCTTGGGTGTGAATTCTGAGAGCAGTGCTGTGTTTTTCTGAAAGCCCTGCCCAGGGCTGATCAGGATAGCCATAATAAGTGCTAAGGAAACGGCGAGTCCTGTGGTTATTAGGTATAAGCCAAAGGCTTTAAATCCGACCCGTCCCAATAAGGCAATATCTCCCATGCCACAGACGCCACAAATCAGTGAAAAAGTCACCAGTGGGACGACTAGCATTTTAAGGGCATTGACAAACCCTGAGCCGATAATATGAAAAACGCCTTGTACAATAAATGATTTTATCCATTCATTTGTGTCAGCAAAGGTATTGATTAAGCTACCAATAATAAGGCCTATAGCCATTGCAATAAGGATTTGTTGGGTGATCGTTGTGTTTTTATTCATGAGTTTTTAGCGAGTTGTTCTTTTACGGCTTTGAAGGCAAAGGGGTCGAGTTTTTCTGTACGTTGGTGAGCATGACACAGAGCGCCTCTAAAGCCTAAGTAATCTGGGTTTAATCGTGTTAAAGATGGGATGTCAGCTAACGATAGAGAACCGGCAAGGCCACAGAATAATTGCTGTTGCCGGCATTGATAAATAAAAGACTGTAGCATTTCTTCGCTGATAACCTGACGAAGTGAGCCAGATTCCTTATCAGCCGTATCGATCATGGCACCATAAAAACCGTGTTTTTTTAGTGCGGGAATAAGAGTAAGTTCCATGGGTTGGTCGGCAAAAAATACGGCAATGAGTTTTGTGCCTTGTTGCGTGGCGGGTACTAGGCTCTGTAGGGTTGAGAGCGGGTCGCCCTGAGGGAAAAAGCCGATTTTAATGTAGTCAACACCCGTTTTAGCGATACGGTTAACGGTGGCGGTAATGGTTTCAGGTTGGAGCGGTAAGTCGCCAATGGTGGCGCTGATCGGGCGCTTGCCATTAATGCGTTTGACAATTATGGTAATGGTTTCAGGCTCTAAGGCACCTAAGGCGCCATTTGCAGGTTCTTTAAGATCAATAATATCCACGCCGGCATTTAATACCCAAAGTGCCTCATCTATTGTATTAACGCTGGCCAGCATTCCAGTCATTTTTTAAGTTCCTCTGTGGTTTTTTGTCGGAAAAGGGTGATTTCTGTCATTAACCATTCCCAGGCTTGTTGTTCGCGTTCACCGGCGGCTTTTTGGTAACCAATAGTCAGGTACTTTAATTCGGCATCAATTTTTTCTTTTGATAGCATGGTTAATCGGCTAACCAATATAGCGGCCTCGAGCACAGCATATTGCGCGCGATTAAAGCCTAAAAAGGGTGCGTGATTACCCCGATGGATTATCTTACACAATAATTTAGGCCGAAGTGTATCTTCTTCAATGCGGATTAATTCGACTTCGTCATGCGCTAATGCATTCTTAAGATAATGGCCCTGAATATGGGAGCAAGGACTGACAGGCCAGTCGCGTCTGCCGGTTAAGCAGCCGGCAAATATTCTGACATCGTCAGTATAATTAATGGTTGCAGAGCCAGTTGCCATCAAATTACTGAGGGTTGTTGAGGGTTTAAATGGCAAAATGAGTAACCCTTCAGGAACCACATGAATACCCATCGGGGCGATATGAACGGATTTTTGTGCGTCTTGTGTAACAACAATGCTTTCTTGAATCATGGTTTTTTTGTTTTTGCTAAGGTGGTTCCGGCAGGTTTGAAGTTATGTAAATCAATGGTTGTAGTGTTGGCCTCTGTCGCACACCCCCAGGTAAGTGGCTGATCTTGATTAAAACGTTTTCCCAATTGCCAAGCAATTTCAGCCCTTGCTAATTCAACGCCTAAATAAAAAGCATGACCGCTGTCATTACCTAGATCGAGCTTAGGGTAAAGGTCAAAGGGGTCCGTCGCGGAATTGAAACCGTCCCGATTGAAAATATGAAGGCCTTCTTGACTGATTTGAATACGGTAGCTGGGATCCGTTATTTGATTGGCCAGTTCTTTTATTTCAGATAAGGTGTAGGGAAACGGTGCGGTTTCATGCAGTGCCATTAAATGACCGTCTATATGTTTGGGTAAGGTTTCTGATTGTTTGGCAGCGTGCATGATTCGACGGGCGTAATCAGCCTCTTTTATAGCGCGATGCGCATGGGTGCTAACTTCAGTAGTCAAAATAGCGTCAATGTTAAGTTCGGAGCACAGGCCTAATAGTAGCGTGTTAATGCCGAGGGTATCAGCATGGGTGAGTTCTGTTAAATTACCCACCCCTAGCATCATGTTAACGTTAGGGTAGCGTTGTCTGACTTGATGGTATCTCACCAGTGAATCAGCAAAACCAAAATGGATAGGGTCAAGGATAGGGTCAACAATAAAGTCTCGGTTTCTTTCTTGCAGGGTGTTAATGCTCTGAAAAAGGCCATCCAGATGACCGTGTTGTTCAGGAATTAAAATCGGTGTGCTATTGACTTCATCAGCGATCCATAGGGTATTTTCATGTAAGCTAAGCATATAGTCAGCACCGGCCTGACCACCCCGCAATAAATCATCAGGTTCTAAGGAGTCGATACTGACTTGATAACCTTCTGCTTTGAGTGCCTTGATAACAGTTTCTAAATGTGGGAAAGGCGTGTCGGGCAAGCAACCAATATCAATAACATTAGCGCCTTGTTGGCGGTAATAGGCTGCACGTGCCAATGTTGACGCTACAGAATTGTTAGGGGCATCAACAATTTCTGCAAAAATTTGTAAGGTGTAGTGACTTAAATCGTGTTTGATCGAAGACTTTCCAAAATAGAGGGGTAAATCTTTGAGTTCTTCAGGACCTCGCTCAAAAGGAATGTTGAATTTTTCAGCGAGCATCTTAATATTGCCTCGACATCGTCCGGGTATAATGATGCGGTCGGCATTAAAGGTATCGGTTAAACGCCGGCTAATCATTTCAGCGGTGATAAGCGCTGCAACTTTTACACCCAATGAGTGAACGGTGTAGGTGAATTCCGGCTGCATTTGAGTCAAAATTTTATGCAGTTGTTTTTCGGCCAGTCTACCAGTCAAAAATAACAAATGTTCAGGCATGGCGTATTTCGTAACGATGAGTGATGGGGGCGTTAGAAGAAATAAGTGTTGTTTTTGGGACTATTTAAACAGTTACATATTGACAAGAACATTGATTATAGCAAAATCAGACTATTCAGCAGTGATAAGGGAGCAATAATTTTGAATTTAACAGCGTTTGAAAAGCCACTTCTAATGGGTATTTTAAATGTTACCCCCGATAGTTTTTCTGATGGGGGGCGTTACCGCTCGACAGATCTGGCTTTGCAGCATGCAGAACAAATGGTTAAAGAAGGCGTGGATTGGATTGATATTGGCGGTGAATCTACCCGGCCCGGTTCAGAGTCGGTTGAACCTGACGTACAAATTGAGCGCGTGGTTCCGGTTATAAAATCGATTAGAGATAACCTTTCTGCCACAATCCCCGTGAGTATTGATACGACGCAATCAATAGTGGCTCAAGCGGCCATTGAGGCGGGAGCAACGGTTATTAATGATGTTTCGGCAGGTCGTGATGATGCGGCAATGTTTACCTGTGCAGTAAGGTATCAAACACCCATTATCTTAATGCATATGCAGGGGCAACCTAAAAATATGCAGGAGAATCCCCGCTATAGTCATGTTGTTGAGGACGTACTTGCTTTTTTACTGCAAAGAGCTGAATTAGCACAGCAAGCGGGCATTGCTGTTAATAATATTATTCTTGATCCGGGCATCGGCTTTGGCAAGCGTAAGCAGGATAATCTGTTGTTGATGGCTCATTTAGAGGCCTTAGTTGATTTAGGATATCCGGTGTTATTAGGCGCGAGTCGTAAGCGTTTTATGGGTTCGGTGTGTCAGGTGACAGAGCCCAGTGAATTGGCTGTGGCGACAGCGGTGACGACGGCATTGGGTGTTATGGCCGGTGTTAAATTATTTCGGGTCCATGATGTGGTGGAAAATCGTCAGGCTTTGGATGTCAGTTGGGCCATTAGGGCTGCGAAAATAGTCGATGCAGGAACAGGCAGTGCTGGATAGTCGACTATTAGTAGTAGAAAATCAGTTAGAAAAATCAACCTTAGAAAAGGTTAATGATCCTTTTTTAAAGGCCGCCGGTGTTCATTTGTGGATGAAGCGTGATGACCGCTTACATCCGATTATTTCAGGGAATAAATGGCGTAAATTGAAATATATTGTAGAACATGCTCTATCGCTACAGGCGCGCTGTTTAATAAGCATGGGTGGTCAGTATTCTAATCATTTACATGCCTTGGCGTTTGTGGGGAAGCAGTTGGGGTTACCGACAGTCGCTTGGATTCGTGGTGACCCCCCGCTTGAATTGAATAGGACACTCAAGGACCTTGCTGACTGGGGGATGGAACTGCATTTTATTTCCCGCAGTGAATACCGGGAATTGCGTAAGATTAAAGATTACGATGGTTTGCCGGAAAAGTATGGGACGGGTTACTGGCTCAGTGAAGGAGGCGCTAACCCCTTGGCATTGAAGGGGGTTGCTGAATTGGTTGGTGAAATCAGTGAGCCTTGTGATTACTTTTGTCTTCCTTGCGGCACTGGAACTACATTGGCCGGTATTGCATCAACAGTCACCGGTGATTTTATTGTCTTGGGTTTTGTTGCCTTTAAAGGGGGGGCATATCTTAAGGATGAAATTTCAGCGTTATTACCGCATCAAGTCGCGCGGCAATCGTGGCAATTGAATTTGGATTATCATTTTGGAGGATTTGCCAAAACATCACCCCAGTTACTCGCGTTTGTGGATGATTTTAGTGCGACAACAGGTATTATGATTGAGCCGACCTATACGGGGAAAATGCTTTACGGTATTTATGACTTGGTTAAACAAAATTTTTTTAAAAAGGGCCAGAGCATTATTGCGTTACATACTGGCGGTTTGCAATCAATAAGAGCACCGGGATGAAACGCCTGACTGAACCGGAGTTAATGGAAGATGAAACTCAGGTGCTGGCTTATGCTAACGCTGATTTTTCTGTGGCACATGATCACTTTATTACCTTGATTAAGGGGCAGTTGGTCGCTGACAGAATGCCTGAAACCGTGTTGGAGTTAGGGTGTGGGCCCGGGGATATAACGCAACGGTTTGCGCATGCCTTTCCACATTGTGTCATCGATGCTGTTGATGGTTCCCAGCCGATGCTGGATTCTGCACAGAATATATTGCCTCAGCACTTACGACAGCGGATTAACTTTTATCGGCTGTTATTACCGGCAACCCAGTTTCCAAAGCCGCGTTACCACGTGGTTTTTAGTAATAGTCTTTTGCATCATTTGCACGACCCTTATACACTATGGGAGAGCCTTAAACAGGTCGTGTGTCCCGGAGGAAGGGTCTTTATTATGGATTTAATCAGACCGCATTCCATTTCGGAGGCAAAACAGTTAGTGTATGACTATGCCTCTGGAGAACCAGAGATTTTAAAAAATGATTTTTATAATTCTTTACTGGCCGCATTTTCTATTTCAGAAATCCACCAGCAAGTGCAGTCCGTAGGACTGAAGTTATCAGTTGAACAAGTAACGGATCGACATGTTTTTATAACAGGAAAAATATAATTGATAAGCCATGAGTGAGCAGCAAGAAGAGCAATCGTTATTGTATTTTAATCGGGAGATTAGTCTTCTAGAATTTAATAGCCGCGTTTTGAGTCAGGCTACCTTTGAGTCAATTCCGCTATTAGAGCGATTAAATTATCTGTGTATTTCGTGCTCAAATTTGGATGAGTTCTATGAAATTCGGGTGGCCGGTTTATTGCAATTAGCCGAGGTCGATTCACCCCTTATGAGTAGTGAGGGCCTGACAGTCCACCAACAGTTGGAACTCATTAAAATAAGGTCACATGAACTGGTTGCAGAACAATACCGTGTTTTAAATGAGGTGTTGTTGCCATTGTTAGCTGTTGAAAATATCCATTTTCTGAAACGGGTTGACTGGTCAGAAAAGCAGCATCAATGGTTATCAGACTATTTTTTTCAACACTTACGACCCATTCTAACGCCAGTCGGTTTGGATTCGGCGCATCCGTTTCCGCGCATCTTAAATAAAAGTTTGAATTTTATTATTGCATTGTCGGGTAAAGATGCTTTTGGTCGTAATAGTGAACGTGCAATTTTGCAGGCGCCGAGGTCGTTGCCACGGATTATTCAACTCCCTAAAGATGAGACTGACAGTGGGGAGTATGACTTTGTCTTCCTTACCTCTATTATTCATGAGTTTGTTAATGATTTATTTCATGGGATGACTGTTGTCGGTTGTCATCAGTTTAGAGTGACTCGAAACAGTGACTTTTTTGTTGATGAAGAAGCGACCGATGATTTAATGAATGCCATGAAAGGCGAATTAGCATTGCGTAATTACGGCGATGAGGTGCGTCTTGAGATTGATACCCATTGTCCTGAGTTAACCGTTGATTTTTTAATGGCACGTTTTGAATTAACAGATGATCGTTTATTTTTAGCCGAGGGTCCGGTAAATATTGTCAGGTTACAGCAGATTTATAAATTAATTGATCGGCCTGATTTGAAATTCCCAAAATATACTCCAAAAGTTCCTGCGAAACTTTCCAGTAAAAAGAATTATTTTGACGTGATCAGGAAAAATGATGTGTTATTGCATCATCCTTTTGAATCTTTTGCGCCGGTGGTTGAATTTTTACGGCAGGCAGCAAAAGACCCTGATGTTGTTGCGATTAAACAAACCCTGTATCGAACGGGTGCCAAGTCACCGATTGTTGAGGCCTTGGTGAATGCCGCAAGGACAGGTAAAGAGGTCACTGTCGTTATTGAGTTGCGGGCGCGATTTGACGAGCAGGATAATATCGATTTAGCGAATCGTTTGCAAAAAGAGGCGGTACATGTGGTGTATGGAGTCGTTGGATACAAAACGCATGCAAAAATGTGTTTGGTACTTCGGCGAGAAGAAAAAACATTTCGTTATTATATGCATATGGGGACCGGGAATTATCATCCTCAAACGGCTTGTCTCTATACGGATTATGGCTTGTTTACCAGCGACCCTAAATTGGGGGAAGATATTCAACGTGTGTTTGTCCAGTTAACCAGTTTAGGGAAAGTAGCTAAATTGAATAAGCTATTACAATCTCCTTTTACGCTTCATAAAGGTGTTTTGGATAGGATCACTAAGGAAATAGACTACGCAGAATCTGGCAATAAAGCGCGTATCATTTTCAAGGTGAATTCACTGGTTGAAGAGAAAATTATTCAGGCACTCTATAAAGCCTCTCAGGCGGGTGTGAAAGTACAATTGATTGTTCGTGGGGTCTGTTGCTTAAAACCGGGTGTTCCCGGTGTTTCAGAGAATATTGAAGTGCGTTCGATTATTGGTCGATTTCTGGAGCATACGAGGGTTTATGCCTTTAGAAATAAAGGCGATTATGAGGTGTTAGCATCCAGTGCCGACTTTATGGTTCGTAATATGTTTAGCCGCGTTGAGATTAGTTTTCCCATTACCAGTAAAGTGTTACATGATAGAGTATTAAAAGAACTTGATTGTTACCTGAAAGATAATACCCAAGCTTGGTTATTACAAAGCGATGGCCGTTATCAACAAGCCGTGCCGGTGGATGAATCTAAACGGCATAGTGCGCAAGTTGAATTAATGAAAAAGTTAACTAAATAGCGTGTTAACTAAGGTGTAGTTAAATTAAATCAGTATTGTGACTATAAGCGGTAAACTTTTTTGAGGTGGATCTACTATTTTTTCGAAATTATTTACAGTTATTGGCTTAGTGGCACTATTGTTGTCGGGTTCTGTCTTTGCGCATGGTAATGGGCCAGGTGAGCCTGACCCGCATTGTTCTTTTAAGGTTGCAGAAGCGATCTTTTATTTGAATGCCCATCTTAAGGGGGACACGCATCAGAACCGCCACTTTTGTCATTTTTACCCACGCTTAGGTGAAGTCGCATTTTCATTGACCGATAAGTCCGGTGCCCCAGCACCTTTACTGTTACAGTTGTCATCTTTCACGGGTGCTTTAGCTGAGATAGTTTTAGATGAAACGGTAGAAAATCGATCGGCACCATCACCGGTTCACTTGAGTAAGGTATTTACTGAACGGGGTCTTTATATGTTGCGTATTAATGCCCAACAAAATAAAGACAGCAGCCTGGATCCAACTTATATTTGGTTGGCCGTTGGGCTTCCGATAGCAGAAGTTTTTCTGGGGATAGCAGGTTTCTTTTTAATAGTGTTAATTTATTATGCAGTCATGCCCAATAAGAATAAGCCCGAAGATTAATGATGAATGGGGGGCCGTGTTTGATCATATCTGTTGAACGGAGTGAATAAGATGCATTTTTTATATACTTTTTTATTTTCCTTGGCGGTGCCGTTTATTTTATTGCGGTTGTATTGGCGTGGCTTTAAGGCACCTGAGTACCGGCACCGTTGGGGCGAACGGTTGGGATTTTATCAGGGGACTGCGCAAACTTCGGTATTATGGTTTCATGCTGTTTCCGTGGGTGAGGTAGAAGCCGTCGCCCCTTTAGTGCGCCATTTCTTAGAGCAGCCTAGCCCTACAAAAATATTACTAACCACCACAACGCCAACAGGGTCGGCACGGGTAACCGCATTGTTTGAGGGGGGCGTTGAGCACGTTTACTTGCCCTATGATTTGCCAGTTGTGGTCAGTCGTTTTCTTAAACATTTTCAACCGAAAATAGCGATTATTGTAGAAACAGAAATTTGGCCCAATTTATATGCGGGTTGCGGTAAAAATAATATTCCACTGGTGATTATTAATGGCCGTTTAAGTGAGTCGTCCGTCGCGGGTTATCGAAAGATTCGGTCATTGGTTAAAAAGACGTTGTCGAATGTTTCAGTGATTGCGACGCAAACAGAACAAGACAGTGCTTGGTTTCAGGAAATAGGTGCGGCTACTGACAAAGTCCAGACGGTCGGGAATATTAAATTTGATTTAACGGTGTCAGAAATAGTGCTTCTGGAAGGCGAATTATTGAAGGAAGTCGTGTTCGCTAATCGTTTTGTTTTCCTTGCCGCGAGTACCCATAACGGGGAAGAAGAGATTTTACTTAAAATCTATCAACGGGTTAAAAAGCAGCACCCCAATTTATTGTTAGTTCTGGTGCCGCGCCATCCGGAACGATTTCAAGCTGTGACAGCCTTATCTCAAAAGTATAACCTCAATACAATAATGCGTTCGAGTGGCCAACTCTGTGATCAAAGTACAGATGTTTATGTGGCTGACACGATGGGTGAGTTGAAAATGATTTATGCCGGAGCAGATATTGCTTTTATTGGGGGGAGTTTAGTGCCTCACGGTGGGCAAAATGCATTAGAGTCTGCAGTGGTAGGAACCCCCATCTTATTAGGGCCCTATATGATGAACTTTAGGGAAATCACACAGGGCTTACTGGCAGTTGACGGTGCGATACAATGTTCAGATGAGGCGGGGGTTGAGGATCAGTTGTGCCGTCTGATTGATGATGCTGAAAAACGTCAGGAGATGGTGAAGCAAGCCAAGGATTTTGTGACAAAAAATCAAGGTGCACTGGCATTAATAACGACCTTAGTCGCGGGGCTGTTGTCGTCTAAAGGGGAGCGCTAATAAATAGAACCAACTCAGTTTTTCAACTGCTCTGATTTGGGGAAGTCCAAGCGGTAAATGCGCTAAGGGTTGCGCTACCTTAGCGGTGTAGGTTTGGCACAATTTGTCCCACCAACAAATAGAAAAGCCGTAATTGCTGTCTGTTTCTACGCGCTTCATCGAATGATGAATACGGTGTAAGTCGGGGGTGATCATGATGTGGCGCAAACGAGATTCAATGGCTGTAGGGATAGCAATATTGCTGTGGTTAAAAAGAGCGCAACCATTAAGAATGATTTCAAAAATAAAGACGGTGAAGGCACTGGGACCAATCAGGAAAATGCACAGGCTTTTGTAGATCATAGAGATTATTATTTCTCCGGGGTGAAAGCGAACAGCGGTGCTCGCGTCAATTTCCAGATCGGAATGATGAACGCAATGAAAGCGCCAGAGCCAACGCCATTTATGGGAGGCAATATGCTGCAGGTAAATGGCAAAATCAAGCAACAAATAGCCGAGCAGGAGTGTTGCCCAATGACCGGTGCTAAAAAAATTATTTATAAGTCCCCAGTGGTTTTCCTGTGCGATGAGCGCGCTTTGTATGGCAAGGCCACCCAGTGTGACTCTCAACAATAAGTTATTAAATAATCCCAACCCGATATTAATTGTCCAATGCTTGAGTCTTTTTTGGGTGAGCTTTCTTTTGGGGCGGTAGTTTTCAAGAACGACCATTAAGGTGAAAATACCCACTGAAAATCCGATGCGAATTAACGACTCCAAAATAAACCTGACTGGTAGAGTTTATTTAATTTTGTGGTCGGGGTGCCTGAAAAGAACAGGAGTCGTAACCACCACATGAGCAGAATCGTTTTGATGCAACCGTATTGTTCCCAGCGGCGTCCCGAACTGATGACTTTATTCCGGCTACAGAAAGGTTTGGCGACTGAGCGCATTTTTTTACTGAGGGCAATATCTTCCATCAGTTCAATAACAGGGTAGCGGCCGATAGCGGTAAATGTTTGTCGCGTTATAAAGATCGCTTGATCGCCTGTGGCAATACCGGTGAGGCGTGAACGATAATTGATTAATAGGGAAATGACGGGCAGGAGCCGCGGTTTTCCAGTGAGATGAATATCAAACCGTCCCCAGCAATAGCCTTGTGACAGCGCCTGTTGAATAATAACAGCGACATTTTGCGGAAGGTAACTATCGGCATGTAAAAAAAGGAAGGTATCTCCTAGGGCCTGTTGGGCACCGGCATTCATTTGAACGGCGCGTCCGGGTGTGCTTTTTATGACACGATCAACGTAAGGTAAGGCTTTTAAAACGGTATTATCGATGCTGTTTCCATCTGCGATAATGAGTTCGCAATGTTCCCGTAGCGCTTGCAATGGCTTGAGTGTGTTGACAATGATTTTAGCTTCATTGCAGGTCGGTATAATAATGGACAATAGCATAGTTTATTGGGTTAGCAACAAGGTATTGCGGGCGGCGCGCTGTGTTCACTTCCCTTCGATTCAGCCGCGGGTCGTATCGTTCCGGGCGGTGCGCACCAGGGTTGAGCAGGTTTTAACAGTGTGGGGGGAATGCCAATAAAATCATCCTGATAAGTGCCACGGGTTAAAATTTTGAAGGTTCTTTCGCAGGTGGCTATACGTTGGCCGCGTGGGTAGATGTGGCCTTCATCGTCATAAACTTCACTAAAAGGGCCGCGATAAATAACCGCATGACCCCGGTCTAGACAAGGCGTTTGCTCTGGTTTTATCGCGGTAACGGTTGTTGAGCGAAACTCAATATTTTCTACCACCTGCCAAGGCGTACTGGACCAGGTATCCAGTTTAACCGCTTGAAAGCCCGCCTTAATAAAAGAGTGTAAAAAGTCATGCTCCTGCAGTGCGCCAGAAATACAGCCACTCCATAACTGTGGATCTGACTTCATGGCTTCTGATACCGGTTCATCACTGACAATATCGGAAATAGCAATCCGTCCACCGGGTTTAATCACACGAAAGATCTCATGGATCATTTTTTGTTTGTCGCTCTCATTAACCAAGTTGAGTACACAATTTGAAATAACCAGATCAATAGTATTGTTAGCAATTAACGGTGTTTCAAGGCGTTGTTGTTCTTGCCAGGTACGACATGCTGTCAGATCTTTTGTTGATTGAATAGGATGCTTGGCTAAATAGTTATCCAGCGCTGCACAGTCAAGAGCAAGGTCTTGAATCTGACCTTTAATAAATTGCACCCGGTCATTGCCTAATTTATCGGCCATTTCTGGCTGGTATTTACGAGCCAGTGCCAGCATGTCATCATTCATATCAATGCCGATTATTTTTCCACCCGAGCCAACCAGTTGTGCGGCAATATAGCAGATCTTGCCGGATCCAGAGCCTAAATCAAGGACAATATCGTTTTTCTGAACGTAACGAGAGGGGTCGCCGCAACCATAATCTTTGTCAATGATTTCCTGGGGTAATTGTTTCAGTAAGGTGGTGTCATAATCGACAGGGCAACACAACTCGGGCTGGACTGCTTTGGCACCTTCGGAATAGCGTTTAAGAACGCTGTTTTCTTGGCTCATGGTTTTCCCTTAACGGAAATGATTGTTAACATTCATAATAAAGTAATTAAGGCGGCACAGTGTCTTTATTTGAGGGCACCGCCACAACTACTGCCTTGCCCCGCTGTGCAGCCAAAACAATGCTCGTCTACGGTAATGGGTTGTTGGGTTAAGACCTCTAGGTTAATGTCGGTAATATGGCAGGGTGATTGGTGCGCTGCCCCTAAGGGTAATTTAAGCATTTGATTAAAGTCGCAATCATAAAGAAAGCCTTGCCAGTCAACACTGAGGGTGTTTTTACACATGAGTGAATTCAAATTGTCGTGCCGGTAATGGGCTTTTAATAGGTCTAGGTAGGGGGTTAGTTGGCCTTGGTGTTTTAGTCCATTTCTGAACCGGTTGATGGGCATATTGGTGACTACGAACAATTGATTAAAGACAATATTAAAGTGTTCTTTAAGGTGCTTTTTATAAGCGCTTTCAAGTGCTGATTGTTCCGGTGGGAGTGTTGGGCCTTGGGGATTAAAAACCAGATTGAGCGTGCGGTTATTGTGGGCTTGGCCGTAACCCAGTTTATTTAGTTTTTGTAAGGCGTTAATGCTGTGGTTAAAAACACCTTTTCCTCTTTGGGCGTCGACATTATCTTCCAGATAACACGGCAGTGAGGCTGTAATTTCAACACCGTGATCAGCGAGAAAGGCGGCCAAATCTTCCTGTCCCGGTTCTTCTAAGATAACGAGGTTACAGCGATCGATCACAGTAACACCTAGGGCGCTAGCGGCCATGACCAGAAAGCGAAATTGGGGGTGCATTTCAGGGGCGCCACCGGTTAAGTCAAGTGTTTTAACCCCGCTTTCTTTAAGGAAGGAAATGACCGTGGTAAGGGTGTCTTGGTCCATTAATTCAGTCCGTTTAGGGCCCGCGTTAACATGGCAGTGTCGACAGCTTAAATTACATAAATAGCCAAGGTTTACTTGTAAGATGTCTAACCGGTCCCGTGTTATTGACGGAAAGTCTGTGATAACGGGATTTTTTTTGATTATAGTCATGGGCGTTAGTATTATCGATTAGGTGTTTTAAATCGTAGGGTATAGCGTTTGACGATTAATGGCGCGAGGGATAACAGTCCTAAGAGACTGAGGGCTAAGAATATTTCAGTTGAAAGGAGTGTATCTAATGATTCGATACGATTCAGTGATTGACCTAAATTTGCAAAGACAAAACTGCCCGGAATAATACCTAAAAAAGTGGTTAGGGTATAAGTAGAAAGTGATATACCGGTCACCGCAGGAATGAGATTAACGAGCCAAAAAGGAAATAACGGGACTAAGCGTAGGCATAATAAGTAATGACTGGCATGGTATTGGAAGCCGGTGATCATTCGGCTCGATAAGGGATGTTGGTAGAGTCGTCGAATTGCCCAGTCGGCGACTAAGTGTCGTGCAATTAAGAAAACGAATACAGCGCCCAGTGTCGCCGAGAACACGATGATGGCCGTACCCAGCCAGCGGCCGTATAAGAAGCCCACTAATAATGACAGTAATGAACAGCCCGGAAAGCTTAAGGCCGTCGCTAAAGTATAGAGTAAGCCGCTGATAATAAGACTGAACCAGAAGTGTTTCTCAATGAATTGGCGTAATTGTTCGGTGTGATTTTGTATTTGGTCAAGGCTCAGCCACGCGTTGCTAAAAACCAATGCTATGAAGGCAAAAATAAAAGCTGCCAGTAACAGGAATATTTTGCGTTGTTGGCTTTTGGGGAGTGTTGTTAAATTAATCATGTGGCGGGACGGGTTGAGAGTGAGGGTGTGTCCTAAATGGAGATTAAATCAATGGCCTTGTAACCGAAAAATCCATTTTAATAGTTTTCGGATCGTAGGGGTAAGGGAAGTTTTCAACTGTTGGTCAGCAACACGACGGTTAATCTGTGACAGTGTGGGGTAAATATGGATAGTGTCGCGGATTGCCGACAGGTTAAGTCCTTGTTTTAATGCCAGTACAAATTCGCTAATTAATTCTCCTGCCTGCGGGCCGACGATGTGCGCCCCTAATAATTTTCCTTTTGGCGAACAGATAACTTTAGCAAAACCAAGGGTATTGTTGTCGGTAATGGCGCGGTCAATTTGATCAAAAGGAAAGGTATAGCTACGGTATTTAATGCCCTTGTGCATCGCTGCGTGTTCAGTGAGACCAACCGAGGCTAATTCAGGATCTGTAAAGGTACAGCGCGGGACGACCTGTTGTTCTGCTTTTGCCGGCCAGTGGAATAAGGCATTTTTTAAAACGACACCGGCTTGATGTTCGGCCATATGGGTGAATTTATAGGGACTGACTAAATCGCCGCAGGCATAAATATTTTTTTGGCTGGTGCGAAGTCGCCGGTCAACTATGATTTGTTGTTTTTCTATTTTAAGACCAATAGTCTTAAGGTTAAGGCCCGTTATATTCGGTTGGCGCCCCGTTGCGATAAGGAGGTGGCTACCACAAAGGTGGTTGCTTTGTTGAGAGGAATCTGTGAACGCAAGGTTTACTTCATTTTTCACAGTGAAAATTCGCTGTATTGTGCTATTAAGATAAAGTTGGATGCCCTCATCGATCAATTGTTGTTGGAGCACAGCACTCAAGTCGGTGTCTTCATTAGGGAGTAAGTACTGTGATGAACTCAGTAGGCTGATTTGAACCCCTAGTCGGGCATAACTTTGGGCTAATTCACAACCGACAGGGCCGGTGCCTATAATAATTAAGTGAGAAAAAGGTTCGGTTGTTTTAAAGATCGTTTCATTGGTCAGGTAAGGCGTGTTTTCAAGTCCTGCTATCGCTGGAATAAAAGGTGAGGTTCCGGTTGCTAACACAAAGTTTTTAGCCGTTATACTGAGGTTATTGATTTGAAATTCGTGGTTAGTTATAAATTGACCCTGCCCAAAAATGACTTCAACACCTAATTTTCTGAAACGTTCAGGGCTATCGTTAGGCTCTATTTGTTTAATAACCTTTTCAAGGTGCGCGGTGATTTTTTCAGGGTTGTTCAGTGCTGCGGCATCGGTCTTGTTTAAGGACGATGAAATTTTAGCCAAATGAATGAGCGTTTTGCTGGGAATACAACCGGAATAAAGACAATCTCCTCCTAAGGCATTTTTTTCAATCAGGACGACTTTGGCGCCGAGTGTGGCGGCACCGGCAGCAGCGGTTAAGCCGGCGGCACCGCCGCCAATCACGCACAGGTCGTAAAGAGGGTTTTTCTTCATGTTTTTCAGGGTAGCTGAACGGTATAGATGTGCCTGATATTAATTCAGTTTTAGGGTTAAATAAAGGGATGCTTTATTTAATAATAAATAGGGACTGGAAATTAATCCTATTGATAGGCTATAATCACGCTTCTTCCAAAGGTAGCACCTAAGCCTCGGTGGCGAAATTGGTAGACGCAAGGGACTTAAAATCCCTCGCCTTCTGGGCGTGCCAGTTCGATTCTGGCCCGAGGCACCATTCAAATCACGAAGGAATTGCAAATTAAGCTGATTGAGTGGTTAATGGCTGGTATGCCGACCTGAAAAAATCTTTGCTATATCTCTTTGTGCTTGTGTCATATTCTGTGTTGTCGCGTCGGTAAACGTATTTATCTTTTGTAACCCCTTTAAAAAATAATGAGATGAATCGATTCATGATCTAAATGGTTAAAAGGAATGATCAGCGCGGGTTAGTGGGTATTTTTGTTATGATTTTTTATTCAGGAATTAATAGGCTGATTGACTGAGTTTCAGTCTCTATTAAGGTTTGTGTTTTTTCAGCTTTTGTCTTATCAACTTCCGGTCCAATTCTAACGCGAAAGGCATCTTTTGAAAATTCAATGTAGGCGGTAAAGTTTTTCTGCCTTAACCGGTCCCGGAGTTTGATAGCATCGGATTCACTATCATAATTCCCTGCTTCAATAATCCAGTGGGTAAGTTGAGAGGCGTGTTTAGGCAGTGTCGGTGAGGTTATTCGTTTTAAGCTATCACCGCGGCCTGGTGCGGGGGGGCTAATGTTTTCTTCGGGTAACCCTTTATTTGTTAAGGCAATCGATTTAACGCTGGTTCCTAAAGCGCCATCCGGTAATTCAGGGACATTTAACTCATTGAGTGATCGTCGATGAATTTCAACGGGATTGTCTAAGAACATAGGAATAAAGGTAACGAGTAAAATGGTGATGATAGTTGCGCCAATCAGGCGTTGGTTCAAATTTTCAGTCATTTTTTCACTTGAATTATATTTAGGCCAATAGTCTTACGTTGCAAATATAACAATTATATTGTTACAAAGTACAGAAAGATGCGGCTTTGTGCTTAATTCAAGTCACAATTTCCTTTATTTTTCACAAGCCATCTCTATGAGCGTATTGAGAAAAATCAGAGTAGTGTTGGCTGAATGTCAGTTTGGTGGTGTAAAAGCTATCGGTAACTTACGGATAGTAATAGCGTTTGAGGTCTGGCTTTACGCCTTATTGTTAAAAAGAAGGCCAGACATATTATCGATATTTTGCATAATTCTTAATATTTCTTCGGGCGGTATTTGGCGAATTACCGCGCCTGTATTGCTGTCTATAACCTTAACGACGCGTTTTCCGGTGGCCTCATCAGAGACAAACTGAAGATCGCGGTTAAATTTCTGAATTTGATCATTAAGCTGTTGAATAGATTTGGATAATTCCTCACGAGATAGGTTTTTTTGCTCGTAAAGTTTAACGCTCTCTTGGACAGCCTGAGGTTTTTGAAGGTCAATGGCAGCTTTCTGCGGGTTCTGAGCGGTTTGTTGGTTTTGTATGTTAAATGCCTGTGCATTTTGAATCGGAGCGGCATTGTTGATTGTATTGTCCATGTTTTTAACTCTATTGTTTGAATCTAAGACACTGAGTCTGATTGAATGGTTCCTTTGTCTTTAATGATAATATTGGTAATGCTTGGAAGTGTCGTTTTCTTACCAGAAAATGGTGTTGTGACCGATGATTTTGCGTTGGATTTTAAATGCCGGCTTAATGAGTAGGTTTTTTTTGAATTAACAGTTCTTGGTGTTGATAGTGAAAAACTATATTATGGATGGGATGATTATTTGAGATTAGGTGACTTAAATGGGCTGGTATATAGCGGTTTTAAAGAAATATGCTGTTTTTAATGGTCGGGCACGCCGGAAAGAGTATTGGTATTTCATTTTGTGTAATTTTTTGTTGAGTTTTGCTATTGGCTTTGTTGACACGCTGACCGGAAACTTTAATTCAGAAACAGGGATGGGGCTGTTCAGAATGTTTTATGCGGTACTGATGTTGATACCGAGTATTGCCGTGGGTGTGCGTCGCTTACATGATACCGGGCGTAGTGGGTGGTGGATGTTTTTGGCTTTAATTCCTATTTTAGGCAGTTTGGTCTTGATTTATTTTTTTACAATTGACAGTGAGACGGGTGACAATCAGTATGGACAGAACCCAAAAGAACCACCGTCAGGTGGGTTAATTGTTTGATTGTTAGTGTGTGGGAAGTCTTGATGTAGTGGTAAGTTTTTTGCGGTGTTTGTTTGTTGAGGGGGTGATATGAAGAAAATAACGAGAAAAGAACTTGATGATGTAGTCGCTCAGATAGTAAAACAGCGAGAAAAAATAGAACCTTATGTGTCTAAATATCAGCAGGAGATTGCGCCAAAAATAAAAGAATATGCGGAGAAAGCGGTCGCTGAATATCGAGAGAAGGCAGCGCCAAAGATTTTGCAACATAAGAAGGTTATGACGACGCTATTCTATATGTATACCAATACCACTGTTTATAAGTCCAGTAAGCAACGATTAAATTGGCAGGCCGTTGTTGGGCGAGTGAAACGTTAGTGCTTTTTTTGATTGTTGAACACTAAGGCGGTGATGATTAATCAATAAGAGTGCGAATCTCTTATCATAAGGGTCAGGGCATAGAGCGTTGTAAAATTCAAAATAGGGTCCGCTCTTTATGGTTACGGAGCGAGTAAAAAAAACAGTTAATAACAGCGTTTAGCTGGAGCAAGGGAAGCCGTGTATTTTCACGAATTATGCAAATATTTTTAGTGTCAGTGGGTAATAAAATGCCGGGATGGGTCACGCAGGGTTATCAGATGTATGCGCGGCGAATGCCGCGTGAATGTGAATTGGTGCTCAAAGAAGTTGCGCCCGGTAAACGTTCTAAGAATTCAAGTATTGAACGATTAGTCACAGAGGAAGGCGATAAAATGGCAGCCAAAATACCAACCGGGGTACACCGTGTCGCCTTGGATTTAAGTGGACGCCCGTGGAGTACACCAGAGTTAGCCGACGCCTTGAATCGATGGCAGACCTTGGGAAAAAATGTTGCGTTATTAGTGGGCGGTCCTGATGGTTTGGCCGAACCGGTCTTAGCGAGTGCGAACGAGTCTTGGTGTTTATCTAATTTAACTTTTCCTCATCCGTTAGTGCGAATTGTTGTGGCAGAGCAAATTTATCGGGCTTGGAGCCTATCTAGAAACCACCCTTATCACCGTTAATGACGGCTGAAATCATTTTAGCGTCAGCCTCTCCGCGTCGCCGTGAACTCTTGGAGCAGATGGGGCTTGCGTATGTGGTCCGTGCCGCTGATGTTGATGAAAGTGTGTTAGTTTCTGAGTCGCCGGTAGATTATGTGCGTCGGGTGGCCGCTAAAAAATCACAGCAAGTCTGGCAGTCGAGTGATCATCGCCTTCCCGTATTATCAGCTGATACCAGCGTAGTCTTAAATGGTATGATTATGGGCAAGCCTAAAGATCAGGTGGATGCCTTAATAATGTTAGAGGCGTTGTCAGGTGTGACTCATCAGGTGTTGACAGCCGTTTCTTTACGATACGGTCAGCATTGGCAGGCGATGAGTATTTCAGAAGTCACTTTTCGGGTGTTGTCGGCGCAGGAGATCAGCGACTACTGGGCAACTGGAGAACCTGTTGATAAGGCTGGCGGTTATGCTATTCAAGGACTGGGGGCAATGTTTGTTGAACGTTGTTCTGGAAGTTATTCAGGGATTGTAGGGCTACCGCTTTTTGAAACTATGAGTTTGTTAGAAAACGTTGGAGTAAAGGTGTTGAAAACGGCATGAGTGAAGAAATTCTGATTAATGTAACGCCCCCCGAAACGCGTGTGGCGGTGATTGAAAACGGAGTGTTGCAGGAAATTGTCATTGAGCGCATGAGTCTACAGGAATTGCTGGGCAATATTTATATCGGTGAGGTTTGTCGGGTTCTGCCGGGCATGCAAGCCGCCTTTGTTGATATAGGCTTATCTAAAGCCGGTTTTTTACATATTGGTGACCTTTGTCAGCGTGACCTTGATGCTAAGGGCACTGAAAATATTGAGGATTATTTATACCAGAGTAAACGGCTGGTTGTTCAGGTTATTAAGGATCCTATTGGCAGTAAGGGGGCACGATTGAGTGCGGAAATCTCTATTCCTTCGCGCTATCAGGTTTATATGCCTTATGCGAGTAATATCGGTATTTCACAACGTATTGAGTGTGAAGAAGAGCGGGTTCGATTAAGAGCCTGTCTTGAAGCCTTTCAAAGTGAGCATGAAACCGGTGGGTTTATTGCAAGAACGGCAGCTGAAGGAGAGGAAGAAAGTGTTTTAGAAGCGGACTTGATGTTTCTTGATAAATTATGGCGAGCGGTTGCAACTAAAATAACGACAGCAAAAAGTAAAACCTTGGTCTATCAGGATTCTCCTTTAAGCGTACGTGCCTTGCGTGATCTGTATCGTGAGGGTCTAGATCGTGTACGGGTGGATTCTCGCGAGACCCATATTAAACTGGTTCAGTTTGCACAAGAATTTGTACCTGAATTATTACCTATCATCGAACACTATGGCGGCGATCGGCCGCTTTTTGATATTTATCGTATTGAAGATGAAATTACCCGTGCCCTTGATCGTAAAGTCAGTCTGAAGTCTGGTGGGCATCTGGTGTTTGACCAAACTGAGGCGATGACTACGGTAGATGTTAATACCGGTGGCTATGTGGGCGGGCGGAATCTCGAGGAGACCATTTTTAAAACAAATTTGGAGGCAACGCAGGCGATAGCAAGACAACTGCGATTGAGGAATTTAGGCGGCATTATCATTATCGATTTTATTGATATGAAGAGTGAGGAGCATCGACATCAGGTGCTCCTGGCCTTAGAGAAGAATTTAGGGAAAGACCATGCGAAAACGCAGATTTCAGAGGTTTCATCGTTAGGATTGGTTGAAATGACGCGTAAACGGACTCGTGAAAGTCTGGAGCATATTCTTTGTGAGCCCTGTAGCGCTTGCAGTGGTCGAGGTGTTTTAAGGACAGCGGAAACCATTTGTCTGGAAATTTTCAGAGAGATCTTTCGTGAAGTTAGACAATACAATGTTCAGCGATTATTGATTTTAGGTTCTAATGATGTGGTTGACAGGCTATTGGATGAGGAAGCGCATATGTTGGCTGAGTTAGAATCGTTTTTGGGTGTACAAGTTAAGTTCAGAGCCGAATCGAGTTATACACAAGAACAATATGATGTGGTTCTGCTGTAGTCTTTTGTGAGTGCGTCGTCTCGTTAATTTTTCATAGAAGGCAGGGTTGGTTTTTTGAGGGCTGTTTTGACAATTCAAAGGCACACGGTTGTGAATAAAATGCGCAGTCTTTTGAGATGGCTAGCCGTTGTGCTGGTGAGTTTTTTTTTAGTTGTACAACTATTCACCTTCAATATAGAACAATATAAATCAGCACTGGAAACCGTTATGGGTGAGGCGGTTGGGGTGACGGTTCGCATTGGGCAATTACGCTCTAAAACCAGAGGCTGGTTTCCTGAATTAATTCTCGATGATGTGGAATTAGTACCGGCAGATAGTCGTCAGAATTCGGTTGTTTTTAAGCAGGTACGATTAGGGTTAGATGGGTGGGCGCTCATTAAGACTCAGAGTTTAATTTCAGCCAGTCATGTTCAATTGCTGGGTGCAGACATTTCCGTTACCCGAAATCAACACGGTGCTATTCAAATTACCGGGTTCAATAGCCAAGGTGATCAGCCGTTGTGGTTGTTACAGGTGGGTGCTCTAGATGTCTTCGAGAGTCAGGTGGTTTTTCAAGATGAGATGACCGGGGGACCTGTGCTGAGGTTTGAAAATATTAAGTTATGGCTTAATAATCGTCAGCAATCAGAGCATGAGATTCGGATGCAATTTGATTTGCCCAGGAATCTGGGTCATACCGCTATCGTAGCGATTCAACTACAAGGCAGTGGCTTTGCTCCACAAGAGTTGACCGGGACTTTTTATGTCCGGAGTGACCAAGTGAATGTTTCGACATTGACTCATCTCACTAGATTGCTTGATGGCCAAGGCGTTTTTCTCTCGGGTTTGGGAGGGCTTGAGGTTTGGGGGGATTTTGAACGATCCGTGCTGACCCAACTATCCGGACGCGTTGACCTTTCACAATTAAATATTTTTGACAACATTCACCATCAGGCTTATCTGAAATCGGTTGCGAGTTGGTTTCAGTGGCGACAGACGGCCGGCGTTTCTTATCTTGATTTCAGACAATTGGCGGTAGACAATGGCGCAAAGTCATGGCCAGAGAATAATCTGTCACTAAGGTGGTCTGAAGATACTCAGATCGGTGGCTATCAGGTGGGCTTGTCGTTGACCCAAATGCCGCTGGCAAAACTCAGTGAAGGTAGTGATTTTCTAGGGTCTTTGAAGCTTCATTCACTCCCGCAGTTAAAGAAGTGGGCGTTATCGGGAATTATTCAAGAACTCAATTTAGACTATCACACCATTTCTGAGACGATGAGTGTTGAGGGTCGCCTTGATGATGTTGGTTTTTTACCGACTGATAATTACCCAGGGCTTAAACATGTCAGTGCACATTTTTCAGGGACCGGGCAGCACATACAGATTAATATTGACTCTCAAGGGGTCCGGTATTTCGACCGTAATGTTTTTGCACAACCGGTGGCTATTCAATCACTGACAGGCATCGTTGACTTGCGCTCGAAAGCCAAGCGCTGGATTTTATCCAGTGATGATGTTGCCCTAACCATAGACCCGGGTGTTTTTCATAACCGATTTCAGTTGAGTGTACCCAAAGTAGGCGATGAGACATTTTTGAGTTTTCAGAGTCAAATTAAGGCGGTTCAGGCTGCTAAAATAGCCGGTTATTTGCCCGTAGCTCTTTTAGATGCCGACTTGGCCGTCTGGTTACAGCAGGCTTTTTTAGCAGGCGAACTTAAACAAGCTGATTTTTTATTTCACGGTCCATTAGCAGCCTATCCTTTTGCAAAGGGCGAAGGGGTGTTAGAAGCGTTATTGGATATCAACGATCTGAGTTTACAGTACGAACCGCAATGGCCGGTGTTTACCGGTATTGATGCCAGAATTTTATTTGTCAACGATGCGATGTACGGCGTCGCTGATCAGTGGCTATTGAATGGCTCTGCCGTGCTGGATAGTCAATTTTTAATTCCTTCTTTAACGCAAAGTGATCATGTGTGGGTGAAAGGAGAAGTGGTTGGGAAGGTAGAAAAAACATTAGATTTTCTGATCGAAACCCCCCTGAAGTCTATTGTTGAGCCCTTGGTTGATACGCTTTCAGTGCAGGGTGAAAATCATCTCTTTCTTGATATGAAAATTCCGATAGTGCTGTCGGCTGATGCGCATGTTAAGGGCTTGGCGAGACTGACTGAAACGTCATTAGCGCTGTCATCCGCTAACTTTGTGGTCCAAAAAATTTACGGCGAATTAGGGTTTAGTGAACAGGGTATTTATACCTCGGGTGTAGCCCTTAAAGGTGAGGCTTTGGGGTTTCCGGTGTCAGCCGAGGTTAAAAATTTAGCGGAAGAAACGCGGGTTATTTTGAAAGGGTATACCGATATTAATCATTTGGATGCTTTTTTCCCGAATCAAGGCTGGTCGTTGATTAGGGGTGGCTCAGACTATCAATTGACTGTCGCTATTCCAAACGAACCTCACAGAGCCACGCAATTGCTATTGTTCTCAAATTTAACCGGGATACGGGAGCAATTTTCTGATAAAAAGGCACCGCTGGATGCTGATTTTCAGGCGCTAGTTAAATTGGGTCAAGCATCTGCGTATGAGGCACAGGTGAGTTATGGTTCGCAGTTAAAAGCAGCGCTGTTGATTGATGCGCAAACGCAGCAGTTGAAGGCCGCGAATGTCATGGTCGGTGAGGGGGTGCCGGATTTACCTACCCAGCCGGGTTTTGTGGTTGCAGTTAAAAAAGAGCAGTTGGATTTAGAGCGGTGGTTGGAGGTGGCTCAAGGGTTGGAAGGGAGCCATGAGTTGAACTGGAATACACTTAACTTACTCACCGTGGAGGTGGGTAAATTAACGTTACAGAACGCTGAGCTCGCTCCTGTAGCGTTATCATTGAACCAGCAAGATGGCCTATGGTTAGGCGACTTGAAAGCCGGTAACACGCAAGGGACTTTACGATGGCCGGTTAATTTAGCCGTTGATGAAACGATTAATTTAGACCTAAAGACCGTTGATATTCTAGAAGTTAATGACTTTTATCAACAATTAGCGGGGGGCGCGGCGCATTTCAGAACATTGCCGCGATTACAATTAACCAGTGAGCAGTTCTTTTGGCGCGGCATTGATCTGGGGCAATTTAGGCTCACAACGACGACCTTGGCTGATCGTCTTAAGATTAATAAATTAAGTTTAGTCTCTGATAATCACTTATTGAGGTTAAAAGGGCGATGGTCTTTTGAGGAGAATGAGACCAGTCTGGTTGGGCAACTCAATAGCGATGATTTTGGCTTATTATTGACCGAATTGGCGATGACTGATGAATTGTTAGGGGGGGCAGCGGATCTTGATTTCACTTTGAATTGGGACGGTCGGCCGACTTCGGTGGCGCTTGCTAAGTTGAATGGATTTGTTCGGGGTTCTCTGGGTAAAGGGAGTTTATTAGGCATTGAGCCCGGTGTCGGGCGCATTTTAGGGTTTTTTGATTTGTCGGAATGGCGCCGGCGCCTAGAGCTGGATTTTAGCGATATGTTTGGAAAAGGGTTGGCTTTTAATCAAGTTAACGGTAGTTTTCATCTGTTCAGCGGCGTGGCGCAAACGCAAGATTTAGTGATTGACGGTGTTTCGGCGAAAATAAAAGTAGTGGGTAAGGTTGATTTAGCACAGAAAAATGTTCGGCAAGTGATTACCTTAACGCCTAAAAGCACAGCGTTAATACCATTTGCTGGTACAATTGCCGGTAAGGTGGTTGAGAGCATTACCGGGAGTCACCCGGACGAATTAACGCAGTTGCAATATTTTATTGAAGGTCCGTGGCTGCAACCTGAAGTGATCAGAGTTTATGAGAATGATGGGTTATTGCAGAAATTCTGGACCGAATTGGTTAACTTCACTGAGGAAGTACGATAGTCTTCTAAAGACTAAACGTTGTCGTAGATTAAAGGGTTTAAGAGAATCATTATGTATAAATTTGCAGCCATTCAGATGGCATCGGGTCCAAGCGTTGGAGCCAACTTATTAGAAGCCGATAAATTAATTGCTGAAGCGGCAAAAAACGGTGCCCGTGTGGTCGCATTGCCTGAGAATTTTGCAATCATGGGAGAGTCTGAGTTTGATAAGGTTCATATTCGCGAAGTAGATGGCTCCGGTCCGATACAGGAATTTCTTTCTGAGACTGCAAAAAAACACGGTGTTTGGCTTGTCGGTGGCACAACGCCCTTGGTGGCCGAAGATGATAATAAAATAAGAGCGGCGTGTTTGACTTTTAACGATCAGGGTGAGCGTGTCAATCGTTACGATAAAGTACATTTGTTTGACGTCAGTGTTCCGGGAACGGATGAAGAATACCGTGAATCCAATTCGATTGAAGCCGGTAACACCGAACAAGTCGCGGAGAGTCCTTTTGGTAAATTGGGCTTTTCCATTTGTTATGACTTACGGTTTCCGGAGTATTTTCGTCGTATGGTTCGTCAAGGGGCGCAAGTGATTTTTGTGCCATCGGCATTTACCTCTAAGACCGGTGCGGCACACTGGGAAGTCTTGTTGCGAGCGCGGGCGATTGAAAATCTGTGTTATATCGTAGCGCCGAATCAGGGCGGTTTTCACACCAATGGCCGGCAAACCTATGGGCACAGTATGATTGTTGACCCTTGGGGCGGGGTCTTAGATTGCCATAAGGCCGGTAAAGGTTTTGCAATTGCCGATATTGATATAGAACGGTTAAGTCGAACCCGTGCGTCCTTCCCGGTTTTATCGCATCGGAAATTCTATGTGGGTGAGCGCCATGGCAGTTAGTGCGTTGTCGTTGGCAAAAGAGAGTATTTTGGGGCCGGCAAATTTATTAGAACATGATATTGATCAAATTATGGGTTGTTTGTTGGCTGCGCAAGTCGATGCCGCCGATATTTATTTTCAATCCAGTCGTTATGAATCCTGGGTCTTGGAAGATGGTCTTATTAAGCAAGGCACACATAACAGCGAGCAAGGTGCCGGTGTTCGGGCTATTTCCGGTGAGAAAACAGGATTTGCCTACAGTGACCAATTAGTGTTACCGGCTCTGTTAGAGGCGGCCCATAATGTTAAGGCCATTACCCGTCAGGGGCAGCAACGCCGAGTACAGGTAGCATCGGCTGCGGCGAGTCCGGCACTTTATTTACCGGTTAATCCATTGCATTCTATAACCGATCAGGAAAAGGTTGATTTATTACATCGGGTCGACAGAGAAACCCGCAAGTTAGATGAGCGTATTGAACAGGTGATTGTGAGTTTAATCGGCGTGCATGACAGTATTCTGGTCGCAGATCAAGACGGTCAACTAGCCGGCGATGTTCGCCCGTTGATCCGAATGAATGTCACGGTAATTATTGAACAAGCAGGACGGCGTGAGCAGGGCAGTATGGGCGGCGGTGCCCGTGCTGATTATGGTTATTTTCTGGATGCTGACAAAGGGCTTGAGTACGGCCGTCAAGCCGTTCATCAAGCGGTTATTAATCTTGAGGCCACAGAAGCACCCGCCGGTGCCATGGCCGTTGTTTTGGGTCCCGGATGGCCGGGCATCTTACTGCATGAAGCCATAGGCCATGGTCTGGAAGGTGATTTTAACCGTAAAGGTACTTCAGCGTTTAGTGGCCGCCTAGGTGAGCGTGTGGCCTCTGAATTATGCACCATTGTGGATGACGGCACCTTAACCGGACGTCGTGGTTCTTTGTCGATTGATGATGAAGGTACCCCGACTGAAAATACCGTGCTGATTGAGAACGGTATTTTAAAAGGCTATATGCAAGATAAACTTAATGCGCGGCTCATGGGTGTTAAGGCAACCGGTAACGGGCGGCGCGAATCTTATGCGCATTTACCAATGCCGCGCATGACCAACACCTATATGTTACCCGGAGACAGTGACCCGGGCGAAATTATAGCGTCGGTGGATAAGGGGCTTTATGCCAGTAATTTTGGCGGTGGCCAAGTGGATATTACCTCCGGTAAATTTGTCTTTTCGGCCAGTGAGGCTTATCTGATTGAAAACGGCAAGATCACCCGACCGGTTAAAGGAGCCACCCTGATTGGCAATGGCCCTGATGTGTTAACCCGGGTATCGATGGTGGGGAATGATTTAGAATTAGATAGCGGTGTGGGTACCTGTGGCAAGGAAGGCCAGAGTGTTCCGGTCGGGGTGGGGCAACCCACTATTAAGATCGACTCGTTAACCGTGGGTGGAACCAGTCTTTAATACAGTTTGAGTTAGGGTACTATTTTGCAAAATAAAGTAGAAATAGCGCGCTTGGAGACGATTGTCGCCAACGTGTTGGAAGAAGCTAAAAATCAAGGTGCCAGTGCGGCTGAAGTCGGGTTATCGGTAGAACGTGGTTTATCGGTCACCTGTCGGTTAGGCGCGGTTGAAACAATTGAACATCACCGTGATCAGGGCTTAGGCATTACTGTTTTTTTTGGTCAGCAAAAAGGCTCGGCCAGTTTGACCGATTTAACCGACGATTCAATTAAAGACGGTGTCAAAGCCGCTTGCAGTATCGCACGGTTTTCAGGTGAGGATTGTTTTTCAGGTCTGCCTGATTCAGACCGGTTGGCGACACAGTTTCCGGATTTGGATGTTTGTCATCCTTGGGAATTGTCAGCCGATCAAGCGATTACCTTGGCGTTAGATTGTGAAACGGTTGCTCGAGAGTTAGATCCTCTCATTACCAATTCGGAAGGGGCAACGGTTAATAGTCACCAGGGCATTAGTGTTTTAGGTAATTCACTGGGTTTTTTGAACGGTTATGAGAGTACGCGCCATTCACTCAGTTGTTCGGTCATCGGTCAACAGGGCGATGATATGCAGCGTGATTACTGGTATAGCGTCGCGCGAAAAGCCAATGATCTGGAGTCTTCAAGACGCGTGGGTGCGATGGCGGCAGAACGGGTTGTGCGGCGTTTAGGCGCTCAAAGCTTAAGTTCTCGACAATGTCCGGTGCTTTATGCCCCGGAAGTGGCGGCCAGTTTATTAGGACATTTTATCGGCGCGATCAGCGGCGGGAGTTTATATCGCAAATCCTCATTCTTGCTGGATGCCCTAGAGACCCGGGTGTTTCCTGAATTTATCCGGATTCATGAGCAGCCTTTTTTGCCGAAAGCCTTAGGGAGTTCAGCTTACGACGGTGAAGGCGTTGCGGCCAACGCACACGATATTGTGACCGACGGACTTTTGGCCAGTTATGTGCTCGGTAGTTATTCGGCGCGAAAATTAGGGATGGAGTCGACCGGCAATGCCGGCGGTGTTCATAATTTAACCATTGAGCCCGGCGATCAGGATCAACAGGGGTTATTAGCAACCATGGATACCGGTTTGTTAGTGACGGAATTAATCGGTCAGGGGGTCAATCAAGTCACCGGCGATTATTCGCGTGGGGCAGCCGGCTTTTGGGTCGAGGGCGGCGTGATTCAATACCCCGTTGAAGAGATTACCATTGCCGGTAATCTAAAAGATATGTATCAAAATATTGTCGCGGTGGGCAATGACGTTGATCTTCGGCGCAATACCCGTACCGGCTCTATTTTAGTCGCTCAAATGACCGTTGCCGGCAGTACCGATTAGTGGGTCTTGATGTCTTTTCGGGCCTTTAACAGTGCTCCGATCAGGGCCGGTCCTTTATAAATAAGGCCGCTGTAGAGTTGTACTAAGGCGGCGCCGGCCGCTTGTTTTTCTTGGGCGTCAGCAGCGGTTAAAATGCCGCCGGCGGCAATCACCGGAATTTTTCCATCCAGCTGTTGGTTGAGACGTTTGATAACGGTTGTGGCAGCAGTTCGTACTGGGGCGCCGCTTAAACCGCCCGCCTCGTGAGTTGCGGGGTGTCCGGCAACGGCGGTACGGCTGAGTGTGGTGTTGGTGGCGATCACGCCATCGAGGTTAAATTCAAGCAGGAGTGCAGCAATATGGTCAATTTCTTCAGTCGATAAATCCGGGGCAATTTTTAACACCAAAGGAACGTGTTTTTTATGCTTGAGGTTAAGGGCTTGTTGTTCTTTAGAGAGTGCGGCAAGGAGCTGTCTGATCTCATCGCCTTGTTGGAGTTGCCGTAAGTTCTGGGTGTTTGGGGAGGAAATATTAACCGTCACATAACTGGCATACGGGTACACTTTTTTTAAACAAATGAGATAATCATCAGCAGCGCTTTCAATCGGGGTGTCGGCATTTTTGCCGATATTAATGCCGATAATGCCTTTAAACTGTGCTTTTTTAACATTTTCAATCAGCCGGTCTACCCCGAGGTTATTAAAGCCCATGCGGTTGATAATAGCTTCGTGTTCAACGAGGCGAAATAAACGCGGTTTTGGGTTCCCGGGTTGTGGACGCGGTGTCACGGTACCGATTTCAATGAAACCAAACCCTAAAGCAGCCAGTGAGTCGATATGGGCGCCATTTTTATCCAGCCCTGCAGCCAGTCCGACGGTATTTTTAAAACTCAGCCCCATGACGGTTGAGGGGGGCGTTTTGACGGTCGGAAAGATTATTGTGGTGAGTTTAAAAAAATGCAGCCAGTCCAGTAGCGTGAGGGTGAAAGTATGGGCTGTTTCAGGGTCCAGTTTAAACAGCAGCGGTCTTGCGAGGGCGTATAAGTTCATAGGGTTTGTGCGTTAAGTTGATAGGGGCTGGGGTCAACGATCGGCGTGCGTTGACAAATTAAATCGGTTAACAAGCGCGCTGATGCCGGCGCCATAATCAGGCCGCTACGGCCATGACCGCAGTTGATGCTCAGATTGTTAAGGGTGGGGTGTAAGCCAATAGTCGGAATGCCATTGGGAGAACCCGGTCGAAGGCCGGCCCAGTGGTGGGTGATCGGGTATGGCTTTAAGTCCGATAGTAAATTTAAAGCAAAGTCCGTTAAGGCTTGTTTAGCGTGCGCAGTTGTGGTTTTATCAAAGGCCATTTTCTCGACGGTGCTGCCGGCCAGTATTTTACCGTCTTTTCGCGGTATTAAGTAGCGATCGCCGGCTAAAATCATCGGTTCTAAAAGGCCTTGTGGGCCATCAAAAATCAGCATTTGGCCTTTAAGGGGTTGGACATTGAGTGTGCTCGCATGGGTGCTGGGCTGAAGGTTTTGCCACAGTTGGCCCGACCAGGCACCGGTGGTTAAGGTGAGATGATTAACCGGTAAGGTGCCTTGGGAGGTAGTAAGGGCGGTAATCTGATTATTTTTACAGCGCACCCCTTGCAGTTCACAATCTTCGAGTACGGTCACTTTTTTAGTGAGTAAATCGGCTTTCAGCGCTTTGATAAAGCGGGGGTTACGAAGCTGTGCGATATTAGGAAGCCATAAGGGCTGGTCAAACGGGCCGTTCAATCGGGACAGGAGTGATTCGGGTGCAGATTCCACTGGGGTGTGATTGCGTTGGCACCACTTAAGGGCGGCGGGGTAATCAGGGTTTTTTGTAATGAGCAGGCCTGAGGTTAAATACTCAGGGTCAATACCGGTCTCGCTGTCAAGCGTTTCGGTCAGGGCGGGGTAAAGCGTTAAACTGGCATTGACGAGGGTGGTAATGGACGGATCTTGGCGCCAAGGGTATAAGGGCAGCATGATGCCGCCGCCGGCCCAGGAGGCTTCCCGGCCAATTTTCTGGCGTTCAATAACCGTTACGGTCAGGCCGGCCAAGGCGAGTTCACGGGCGCTTAACAGTCCCATGATGCCGCCGCCAATCAGGGTAATATCAGGTGTACCTGGCATGAAAAAATAGCATGTGGTTAATTTAAGGGGCTTATTTTACCTTAAAAAGTATGCCTTTCGGGTTTCGATTGTCGGGGGGTTAGCGGCGGCTGATGCCTTTTTGTATTTGTAAGTAACACTGCTGGCAGCGGCCGTATAGTGTTGCGAGCTGGGGTGTTAGGGTGGAGGCGTTAATTAATTGTTCAAAGGCGCAGTCCGAGGTTAAAAGGGACGGCAGTTCAACGGAGACCTCATGGCTATGGATACCGTGTTTTTGAGCGACCAGTAGATAATATAAGTAATGGAGTGCACGAATAATCAGCTGTGGGTTATTAAAAACATCGGCAATAGCCCCTAAAAGGGCGATTTGAAAAGACCGTGACCGGTTATCCAGCGTGAGCTCATTCCCATTAACCGTGCAGATCACCGGTAAGACTTTTTCGGTGGTGGCATCACTAAAATCTAAAGTAGGTAAGGGCTGTTCAGGTTTTGTGTGCTGTTGTTTTTGAGCCAGTGCATGGGCGTAATACCAACTCATACTAGTGGCAACAGGGTCATCGGTGGGCGCGGTTTCAGGATTTGCGAAGGCCATTAGCACCGGGACCAGTTGGCGGCGAAGGTCAGTCAGTGACGTGTCGTTTGGGTGTGCATTTAAGACCCTATGCGCTAAACCGCCGATCAGAACAAGTCGGGATAAGGGGTCAAATTGTGCTGTTTGTGACAGTAATAGCCGGATGGCTGGAGCTTCTAACGCCGTTGTGGTCCACGCCAAAAAGGCGATCACATTACCTAGAATATAAGGGTTTTCTTGTTGCTTGGCACAGCTTAACAGCTGTTTGATAAAGTTGTCGGTGAGTGTGTCGGTGAAATTATCACCGGCCAGACGAAAAATGCGGGTAGGAAAAGCGCTGTGCCCTAAGGGCTCAAAGTGACGGTTTTTAAGGCAGGTGACAAAAAACTGGGCCAGTAAAAAATCTTGCCATTGTTGGTGCATAAAGCGAAATTGCACGCTGTCGGTGGGAATAAAAACACTGTTTTCTAACAGTGCCTGACAGCTCGCTGGGTGTTCAATAATACTGAGGCTGGTGAGAATGTCGCCCCGATGGGGCTCAATTTGGCGGTAATACCAATCGCTGTTGCTTTGTTTGTTGTGTTCAAAAAAGACCTCCCAGATTTTCCGTTGGGTTTTAGCGTCATGGTTCAGGGCAGTGCTGTTACTGGTGCCACGGGAGCCGACAAAAAACAGCCAGGCGATAATCGCTAAGGCTTGGCCGAGGTGGGCAACGGTAATAAATTGCTGGGTTGGGGTTAAGGTGCCGATTAACGGGTTTCGGGCTAACAGACCGCGCAGCGTTTGGCAAAAAATACTGCTTTGGGTGGGAATTTCAGGGTGTCCCATCTGGCAGCCGGGGTCGGGTTGGTAATTGGCTAAAATGGCTGGGGTTAAGACTTGTTCCAATAAATGTGGGTTATCGGCCAACGTGGCGATCCAATCACGGCAGGCCGGGAAAAGGGCTTGGGCCTGATTGGTTGTCAGCGCTTGAATTTCAAAAATATCGTCTCGAGAGCGGGCCAGCCGTTCGAGACCGTGGGTGGAACTTCGAAGGCTAATAATGACAGTCAGTTGGCTGTTATGGGCGTAGCGTTGGTTAAAAAGGTGTAACAGGGTCTGGATTTGGGCAATGCCTAAATTAGCGTGGTTACTGAGAAAATCGTCTAAACCGTCCAAAATTAAGGTGGTGGGCTTTTTCAGTAAGGTTTCTTCCAGCCAATTCCGGTCACAGTTGAGTTCCGGCGAGAGTGTTTCAGAGCGTTTGAGCCACCATTGCCACAGGCGTTCCCAGTCAAATTCTTGGGTTTTTTGATCTTCAAAAGTAACTTGTTGCAGCGGGATAAACAGTACTAAAGGGTTGGGTGGGGCCGGTGTGGTCAGGTAATTACACCCTAAATGCCAGGCAATCATGCGGCAGACAAAGGATTTTCCCACCCCTGCCTTACCGGTAATCACCAGTTGGCGGGGCCGTTCATCGCGTATCTGCAGTAATTTTATGACCTGATTAACGATGTCTTGTTGGCAGCTAACGTGGGCACCGTTGATCGCAGGTGGCGGTGTTGCTGTATTGCCGTCTGCTGGCTCAATCAGCTGTGTACAGGCGGATTTTTGGTTCACCTGAACGATTCTTTTTAAGGTTTCATCGACCAGCATCGGCCCTAAGTCTTGGGCTTGCAGACGAACGATGTCGGCGGCAATACTGACAATCGGGGCGTTAATGCGTTTAGGGATTTTAATCGACTTATGGGTGCCGCGAAAAAAGATCTGACGCGCATGGCTACTGGCTTGGTAGCGCACTGATAAATCTGATTTAGCGCTAATGTCCTGAACTTTGGGGTAGGGCAGGAAGGCTGCTTTACAACGGCGTTGTTGTTGCAAAAATTCAGCCTCCCAGTGGCGAAGCTCTTTATTTTTACAGTAAATACTGGCGATCAGGTCGTTTTTGCCAAAATCTTTTTTCCCTTGGGTGAACAGCCGGGTTAGTGCGAGTGCCGGCCAGGCGAGCGGGTACAGCCCTTGATAGGCAAAATGACCCAGACTGCCGGTTAAGGGGTCGCCGCCTTGGTGCGGGACGGCGATATTCAGCACTCGGCGGGTTTTAAACCACAGTGATTCATTGCTGGGGTAGTCGAGGGTTTGTTGATCAAGCCCGGTTTCAATATGGGCGGCAAAGGCGTTACTTAACAGTTGTTTGACCACCAGTCCGCCGGTGCTGTGGGTCATAAAAATGATATGGCGGTGGCTTTTGAATTCATTGTCCAGCCATACGGCTAAATCATCGGCGGCTTGTTCGAGGCTGCTACGCTCCCAGGGTTTTGAGGGGTAGTCAAAGGAAATGACATCGCAGTTAACGCCGGCCTTAGTGAGTACCCATTCGGGCATTTTGCCCCAGGTTTTTAAGCTGTCGCCAAAAAGACCGTGCACAAACACCACTAAACAGCGGCTATTAGCAGCTTTTGTGGTGTGGTGAATAGCGCCGTAGCGGCAGGTTTCCGTCCAAAAGGATGACTCCATGGTTTTTTACAGTGAGCTAGTGAGGGCAAGGGTATAATGCATGCAATTAATTTAACACGGTTGCTTAAGGTTGTCTTAATTTTAAGGTTTTAAGGGCTGTTGCGTGCAGGTGTGTTAGGGCTAAAGTGCAGTGATGCCCCTTATCAATGTGTGCTGTTTGCGTGTCGTTTGAGGCGTTAAAACGGTCCCAAAAGGCTATTAAGGAAGGCATTAAGGGCGGTATAGTCTGTGGCGTAACAGCAACAGTTAGTAATTAAATTCAACTGGCGTCTGTAAGCGATTGATTTTAAAAGATAACTAGACCAGTAAAAAAACAACGGAAGGCTTGAAATATTGCCTGAGAGTTGCTAATATGCAAACCGTAGCATTAGCCATTGTTGTAACAGGGCGATACGTGTTGCAACAGAAGATAAAAAAATGTGAAAAAAGAATTCTTTTAAGGGGGAATAAATGAAAAAAACACAACTAGCCGCAGCGATTGCCTTAGCAGTCTCAGGCGCACTGATTGCACCGCAGGCTTCAGCGGGCGACCACAAAAGCATGCAGTCGCAAATCAATGCCTTGTCGGGCATGATGAAATCAATGCAAAAAGAACTGAAACGCGTTAAATCAGCGGGCGGTTCACAATCGTTGCAAGAGTGGGAAAACACCGTTAATGCGGTGAAAGTATTGAAGCAAAAGAAAAACCGAGTCACGTTCAGAGGCGGTTTTGCGCGGAACGATAACAGTCGTATAGGCGATATTTTAACTGACGCTAATTGGGATGGTAGTGGTGGCGGAATTAACATTGGTGGGTTAGGCGTTAATACTGCAGATTTAACAGGAAATAATCCGAATGGCGACCGCGATGGTTGGTATTTTGGTGCTGCTTTAGATCATCATATCAATAGCGACTTGTTCGGTATTTCTGATTTAATCGGCGTACCGGCAGAAGTGTTGGCCGAAATCATGTTTGAATACAAAGAATTTGATCGTGAAGATTTGAATCGTGCGCCACTGGGAACTGCAGCAAATGACTCAGTTAATGCTGTACTTGGAACGGGTGAGTTACCTGCCGTGGTTTGTAGTACTGATGCTCTAGGTGGGGAAGTTGGATTAACTGCAGGGGGTGTTGGACCTTACGGATCGTGTTCAAATTCTGTTACGGTTACACAGTTTACTTTGAGTGCGTCACCAAAAATTAAGTTTATGGAAGGCAGTAATTTTCGTCCATGGGTTATTCCAGCGGGTTTTGGGTTCCACGTGATCAGTCCTCCATCTGACGGCGTAACCTACATGACCGGAGGTGTGCAATTTGCAGTCGGTGCCGATTATAAAATCTGGGAAGACATATATGCCGGTGGTGATATCCGTTATCACCTAACCAGTAATGCGACCGACGGCGTTAACGTTGACGGTATGACAGCCGGTGGTTATGTCAGTTTAGGTTTCTAAGTTGACGTAAAAAAAAAGCCGTTTACGGTTACAAAAAAAGGCAAGGTTTAACCCTTGCCTTTTTTTATGCCGGCTATTTTTTAAAAGCGAGATGTTTTTGATTTGAGATCTTAAGGGACTAAATCTAACACCTCACAAATCTCGGTGTAAGGAACGCCGACGGTTTCATTGATCTGTTCAACGGCCCTTGCGCTGTCTGCCTCAAACAGGCAGGTGCAGGAAGAGTCTTCAGGAAAGAAGTTACTGCGAATATAGTTAATCGGCGTGCCGTCTTCAGTCATGGTTTTACTGGTCGCAATCACATTTTTTTGTGCCTCGGTCAGTTGATCTAGGGTAATACCGGGTAAATGGCGTTTTACGGCGTAGGTAGTCATAGTCCCTCCTAAAATGTTAGTTAAACGTCTTTAACCGACAACAAAAAAATGGCTTTGTTCAGTTCAGCTTGGTAATTAAGGGCGATATTGTTAGCATAGCGCCTCTATGAAAACACTTTACTCTGAAATTACCCCGTTTAAAACCTTTCACCTGGCTGTGACAGCGGGTCACTCCCTTTATGTGGAACAATCGGGTAATGTTAACGGCATTCCTGTAGTTTTCCTCCACGGCGGTCCGTGTTCAGGCACGCATTCCAGCCACCGCCGGTTTTTTAACCCTGATTTTTTTCATATCATCTTGTTTGACCAACGCGGCTGCGGCCAATCAAAACCTTTTGGGAAAATTAAAGGTAATACCACCGCCGATTTAATCACCGATTTGGAAGCGATTCGAGAATATCTTAGCATTGACGCTTGGGTCTTGTTTGGCGGTTCTTGGGGGGCGGCATTGGCTTTACTTTACGCTCAGCAATATCAACAGAGGGTTGAGGCTTTAGTGCTTCGAGGGGTGTTTTTAGCCCGCCGCCAAGATATGGACTGGTTTATTAAAGCGGGGGCCAATAAAATTTATCCTGAATTATTTGAGGGATTGCTCGCCGCCTTGCCAGAACATGCTGTTAAGGCGCGCGTCGAGAGTCTTTACCAGACTGTATTCGGGACCGATCACCAAGCAGCAATCAAGGCGGCCCAAGCGTGGGAAGCATGGGGCAGTCAATTAGCCGTGGGGGTAGACTATAGCGCCGATGATGGCGGCGGTGATGTGGAAAAGTTACTAGCACAAGTTAAAATGGAACTTCATTACGCTAAAAACCATTACTTTATTGAAGATAATCAAATTCTAAACCAATGCGCTACACTGACGGGTATTCCGGCGGTGATTATTCATGGGCGCCAAGATTTAGTTTGTCCACTGGAGGCAGGGTGGCAGTTAGCACAAGCCTTACCACAGGCTGATTTTAAAGTGTTACCGGCAGCCGGGCATATTGCTCAAGGGGAAGCCATGGTCGATGCCTTGGTCACGGCGATGGATGAGTTCGCATCCGAGTTTAACAATTGAAAGGGAAATAAAACGTTTTGGAACAACCGATGAAAAAAAGAATTATTATCGCGATGACCGGCGCCACTGGCGCGGTTTATGGCTATCGCATGTTAGCGATTTTAAAAGAGATGGAATCTATTGAAACCCATTTGATAATTTCCGATGCCGGGGTGTTAAATATTAAGCACGAATTGAATTTAAAGCGTAAAGACCTGTATGCCTTGGCCAATGTGGGTCACGACATTAACGATATTGCCGCCTGTGTCGCCAGTGGCGCCTTTAAAACTGAGGCGATGATCATCGCCCCGTGTTCGATGAAAACCTTAGCCGCTATCGCGCACGGTTTTGGCGATAACTTAATCTCAAGGGCTGCGGATGTGTCTTTAAAAGAACGGCGCCGCTTGGTGGTGGTCCCGCGCGAAACACCGTTGAATTTAGCCCACATTCGTAATATGGGTCTCGTGACCGAGATGGGCGGTATTATTTTCCCACCGCTCCCGGCCTTTTACGGCAAGGCGAAAACCTTAGCACAGCTTATTGACGAAAGTGTCGGGCGGATTCTGGAAACCGCCGGGATTGAGACCGAGGGTTTGTATCAACCTTGGGAAGGTTTAAACTAAACGCGCTATTTAAATCTTGCTTGGGGATTAATCGCTTAAATTTTTGGAGTTTTTAGTATTTCTAAACACCAGCGGCACTTCCACAGTTTGCTCAGCACTCGCCATTGCTTGGTCGATGGCTTCTTGAACCAAATGTTTATTGGGCGATTTACTGCAGACCGGGTCGGTGTTATACATATCGCCGGTCAGTAAATAGGCCTGACAACGGCAACCGCCAAAGTCTTCTGATTTCTCAGAACAACTCCGACACGGCTCTTTCATCCAGTCATCGCCTCTGAAAAAATTAAAGGCTTTCGAATCGTTCCAGATTTCACTAACGCTGAAATCGGTGACATTGGGACAATCAAGACCCGGGAGTTCGCGTGCGGAATGACACGGCAGTGCAACCCCGTCAGGCGCTACCGTTAAAAAGGTGGTGCCCCAGCCATTCATACAGGCTTTCGGGCGGTCCTCATAATAGTCCGGTACGACATAGTAAATTTTCATTTTGCCTTTGACGGTTTCTTTGTAGTCTTGGGCAATTTTTTCAGCGGTTTCAAATTGTTCGCGGCTGGGCAGGAGTAAGTCGCGGTTTTTATGCGCCCAACCATAGTACTGGGTGTTGGCTAATTCTAAGTAATCAGCACCGAGTTCAGAGGCCATTTCTAGAATATCGGCCATTTGATGAATGTTTTGCCGGTGAATCACCACACACAAGACCATCGGATAGCCGTGTTTTTTAACCAGACGGGCCACGTCTTGCTTGTGGCTGTAGGACTTGGTGCCGGCAATGTGATCGTTAAGCTCTTGGGTGCTGGCCTGAATACTGACTTGAATGTGGTCGAGGCCGGCTTCTTTCAGTTCGATGATACGTGCTTCGGTGAGTCCATACCCGGAGGTGATCAGGTTGCTGTAATAACCTAAATCCCCCGCATGGCGGATAATTTCGGCCAAATCGGTGCGGGCCAAGGGTTCGCCGCCCGACAGCCCCAGTTGTACGGCGCCCATTTTTCGGGCCTCGGTTAAGACCCGTTTCCAGTCTTCAGTACTCAGTTCTGTAGGATACTGACTATAGTCCACGGGGTTGGAGCAATAAGGGCATTGCAATGGGCAGGTATAGGTAAGTTCTGCCAGTAGCCAGCGTGGTTTGTGGGCGTTATTGTTCGGTGATCCAGCCATTGTTCAGTGCGACTTCTAGAAATTGAGTAATGTCATTCTTAAGACCGTGCGCTTGAAATTTTTCTTCCAAGTCAGTCACAATTTTATCAAGATTTCGGCTCCCATCACACAGTTTAAGGATTTCAGCCGAACTTTGGTTCAGTTCAACCATGCCTTCGGGGTATAAAATAACGTCTTTTTGTTGCGCCTCTTCCCACTGCAGACGGTGCATGGGTGAGAAAGCCAGTAAACTGTTAGGGTTCAGTGCCATAGAGGAATCCTTTACGCGTCTTCGATATTAAAATAGGGCGGTGTCTCATGGATATAGGCCATGGTCATGGCATCGAGCATGGTCCATAAGACATTGAGTTTAAACTTGAGGATGGTTAGCATTTTTTCCTGTTGTTCACGGGTTTTATACCAATCCAGCGTGATTTCAAGACCGTGGTTGACATCGCGGCGGGCTTCAGTCAGACGTTTTTTAAAGTAGCTATAACCCTGCATATCTATCCAGGGGTAATGTTCTGGCCAGTTGTTAAGGCGTTGTTGATGGATTTTAGGCGCAAAGAGCTCAGTGAGCGATGAGCTGGCCGCTTCATGCCAGTCAGCACGCCGGGCAAAATTAATGTAAGCGTCGACCGCAAAGCGGACGCCGGGCAGTACATGTTCTTCGGAGACCACTTCATCGCGGGTTAATCCGACCGCCTCACCGAGCTGAATCCACGCTTCAATGCCGCCGGGGTCATTGCCCTGACCGTCATGGTCAAGAATCCGTTGCACCCATTGCGAACGAGTCGCTTGGTCGGGGCAATTAGCCATAATGTTGGCATCTTTAATGGGAATACTAACCTGATAATAAAAACGGTTAGCCACCCAGCCCTGAATTTGTTTTTGGCTGAGCTCGCCATTATTCATCATCACATGATAGGGATGATGAATGTGGTAATAGCGCTCCATGGCCCGAATTTGGGTTTCAAAGTCGGTACGGCTTAAAGGTTGTGGGTCGGTCATGCTTTTTTTCCGTTACAGTTCAATTTCAAGGCCGTCGTAGGACACTTCAATACCGGCTTGATCGAGAACTTGTCGTTGCGGTGAATCTTCATCTAAAATCGGGTTGGTGTTGTTGATATGAATCAATATTTTCCGGGTATTGTCGATCGTGTTGAGCGTTTCGATCATGCCGCCAGGGCCTGATTGGGCTAAATGCCCCATATCTTGTGCGCGTTTAATGCCAGCCTTCTGGCAGATCATTTCGTCATCGGTCCAAAAAGTCCCGTCCACTAACAAGCAGTCAGCCGCTTCCATCGCCCGCATGACGTGCGGTTCAAATTCGCCTAAGCCCGGTGAATAGTATACTTTTTTCCCCGTTGAAATTTGTTCAATAATCACCCCGACATTGTCGCCGTCATGCGGGTCGTGGCGGTGCGGTGAATACGGCGGTGCTTTACTTTTTAAGGCGTGGGTATAAAAACGTAAATCGTCAATGCCGGCAATTTCAAAGCCGCTGCCATCGACCGGAATCGGGTGATGATTCACCGTACAATAATCAGCCAGCATATTAAAAAGTGGGAAGCCGGTGGTGAGGTCTTGTTTGACCATTTCGCTGCAGTAAATATCTAAAGGCTCGCCTTCGCGTAAAATCAACAAGCCGGTAGTATGATCAATCTGACTGTCCATGAGCATCACTGCTTTAATACCGGTGTCGCGAATGCCTTGTTTAGGTTGAATCGCCGGAAAGGCTTCCAGTTGTGCGCGAATATCTGGAGAGGCATTAATCAGCAGCCAGTTATTGTCGTCGGTACTGACGGCAATGGATGACTGGGTACGGGCTTTGGCATTGATATCGTTGTGCCGCAATCGACGGCAATTGTTGCAGTTGCAGTTCCATTGGGGAAAACCGCCACCGGCGCCGGAACCTAATACTCTTATTTTCATGTTTTAAATCCTAAATAAATGCGATGGGTCAGTCAATGTAGAGGCTGAATGATACTAGGGGCGGGTTAAAGAATAAAGAGAGCAATAAAAAAAGGGGCTCAGTGAGCCCCTTTTTAACAAGCCGCTAATCGATTAACGGTTGTTGATATACATAGTCACTTCAAAACCAAAACGAAGATCTGTGTAACTTGGTGTTTCCCATTTCATGGTATATACCTCCAAAATTTTTTTATTATTTAAGCTAGCTTGATCAAGAAAGCTATTCGTGAGTATACGATGAACAAATTGATAACGCAATATTGAGTTAGGGTGATTGTTTCACGGGTAGTCGTTTTAAGCGCAAGGGGCAGCGATGGTTTGATGCTTTCAGTGAAGTAATTGCTTGTTTTTTATCATATAACACTTGAAGTAGTAGGGGGAGTCAGGTTATAGTCTCGCCGATATTATTATTTTGGAGTTTTATAGATGTTCGGTGAGATTATTTTTGTAACCGTGGCTATGTTTTTAGCCGCTTTTGTTATTTGTATCCCGTTTGGTTTTTTTATTTATGTTTTTGAGAAAGACCCGAAACAACCGTTTGGTGAGGCGCACGGTGCCAGTCACGGTATGGGACCCATCTTAGCTAAGTGTGATCCTTTTTTACAAAAATGGTTGGCGCAGAAAAAAAACGGCTGAATACGCCGTGGCTTCACAATAAGGTTATGCCTAAGCGGTTAACGTTGACCACACGTTGGGCACAGGGGGTTCTTCTTTAAGGTCAGGGTATTCCATTCCATCGTTAGGCCATCGAGCAATAATAGCCGGCCAGTCACAGTTTGACCCATTCCGACAATGATTTTAAGGGCTTCTAAGGCCTGCATGGAGCCGATAATGCCGGTGATGGGGGAGATAACCCCGTGGGTGGCGCAATTTTGTTGTTCGTCGTCAGACTCCTGATACAGGCAGTTATAACACGGGCTGTCAGCGTGTCCTGGCGTAAAGACCGACAGCTGCCCTTCAAAGCGAATAGCGGCGCCGGAAATAAGCGGTGTCTGGTGCTCTACACAGGCCCGGTTAATCGCAAAGCGCGTCTTAAAATTATCGCTGCAATCGAGTACGATATCTGCCTTTTTAACTTCTTCTTGTAACTGATTGCCCGCCAATCGTTCCTTTTTAGCCATGACTTGTGTTTCAGGATTCAAGCTTTTCAGTGTTTGTGCACTTGAAAAAACCTTATCGGTCCCAATATCTTCAGTATGGTGAGTAATTTGACGCTGGAGATTGGACAGATCGACAACATCATCGTCATACAGGGTGATGTGGCCCACACCTGCGGCAGCCAGATAAAGGGTGGCAGGGCAACCTAAGCCGCCGGCACCAATCGTGAGTATTCGGCTGTTTAGGATGCGTTGCTGGCCGTCAATATCGATCTGCGGCAACATGATTTGGCGGCTATAACGTAATAATTGTTGGTCGTTCATGGGGCGGTTAGAGGCTAAAGAGAGAGCTCAAATAATGCCAAAATACTTGACAGACTGCAAAAGATAGTTATTATTAGCACTCATTGATGTCGAGTGCTAATTGCATTTGAAGCTAATAAAGTAATTGTTTAATTTTTTAATTAGGAGAAGTTGATGGGAATACGTCCGTTACACGACAGAGTAATTGTCAAACGTGTTGAAGAAGAAACAACCTCAGCAGGAGGCATTGTGCTTCCAGGTTCAGCCGCAGAGAAACCCAGTGAAGGTACAGTGTTGGCTGTAGGCAATGGTAAAGTTCTTGATAATGGCGACGTTCGTGCAGTTGATGTAAGCGTTGGCGATAGAGTGTTGTTTGGAAAATATTCCGGCAACGAAGTCAAAGTTGATGGCGACGACCTGATCGTTATGCGTGAAGAAGACATCATGGGTGTTTTGGACTAAGTGTCGCGTTTGATTCACCTGATAAGAATATTAATTAATCGTTTATAGGATATAAAATGGCAGCAAAAGATGTAATTTTCGGCGATGACGCCCGTACTAAAATCGCTGCAGGTGTCAATGTTTTGGCAAATGCAGTAAAAGTAACGTTAGGCCCTAAAGGCCGTAATGCCGTACTCGACAAGAGTTTTGGTGCACCGACTATTACTAAAGATGGGGTGTCGGTTGCAAAAGAAATCGAATTGCAAGATAAATTCGAAAATATGGGTGCGCAAATGGTTAAAGAAGTTGCATCTCATACTTCAGATGCGGCCGGTGACGGTACCACAACCGCCACAGTGTTAGCACAAGCCATCGTTAATGAAGGTTTGAAAGCGGTTGCAGCGGGCATGAACCCGATGGATCTAAAACGTGGTATTGACCAAGCAGTCATTGTGGCTGTCAGTTCCATTGAAGAATTAGCCGTACCGTGTACTGATGGCCATGCAATTGCTCAGGTCGGTACTATTTCAGCAAATTCAGATACTTCTGTCGGTCAGATTATTGCGGATGCGATGGAAAAAGTGGGTAAAGAAGGCGTGATCACGGTTGAAGAAGGCAGCGGTCTGGATAATGAGTTAGACGTGGTTGAAGGTATGCAGTTTGACCGTGGTTACTTATCACCTTACTTCATTAACAATCAAGACAGCATGAGTGTTGAGTTAGATAGCCCATTCATCTTGATCTTTGATAAGAAAATTTCTAATATCAGAGATTTATTGCCTATTCTTGAGAATGTGGCTAAAGCCAGCCGTCCGTTATTGATTATCGCTGAAGATGTTGAAGGCGAAGCACTGGCAACGTTAGTGGTTAATAACATGCGTGGTATCGTTAAAGTCGCGGCGGTTAAAGCACCGGGTTTTGGTGATCGTCGTAAAGCGATGTTGGAAGATATTGCTATTTTGACTGGCGGTGTGGTGATTTCTGAAGAAGTGGGTTTATCTTTAGAAAAAGCAGAACTTGATCAATTGGGTACTGCGAAAAAAGTACAGATCACTAAAGACAATACAACCGTTATTGATGGCGCGGGTGCTGAAGACCAAATTACCGGTCGTGTAGCGCAAATTCGTGCACAAGCTGAAGATGCAACTTCAGACTATGATAAAGAAAAGCTACAAGAGCGTTTGGCTAAATTAGCCGGTGGTGTTGCCGTTATTAAAGTCGGTGCTGCGACTGAAATGGAAATGAAAGAGAAAAAAGCCCGTGTTGAAGATGCTTTACATTCAACAAGAGCGGCGGTTGAAGAAGGTGTTGTTCCAGGCGGTGGTACTGCTTTGGTTCGTGCTATCAGCAGCCTTGAAGGATTGGAACCTGCCAATACTGACCAGTCAGTAGGCGTTGCTATTTTACGTCGTGCCATGGAAGAGCCTTTACGTCAAATTGTGACTAATGCCGGTGATGAAGCCTCGGTAGTCTTGAATGATGTGAGAAATGGTTCAGGTAACTACGGTTATAATGCTGCTTCGGGTGAGTACGGTGATATGGTCGCTTCGGGTATTTTAGATCCGGCTAAAGTGACGCGTTCAGCATTACAAAATGCAGCCTCTATTGCGGGTTTAATGATTACTACCGAAGTTATGGTTGCAGATCAACCGGATGACGGTGCAGCAGCTCCTGCAATGCCTGATATGGGCGGCATGGGTGGTATGGGCGGTATGGGCGGCATGATGTAATGTCCGTTCGTCAGTCTTTTAGCTGATTAGTCAGTGATCTGAAAGACAGACTGTTCTACTTATAAAGAAGCAGTGCGAGAAAATCGAAGGATTTTTGAGCGCTGCTTTTTTTATGTCCGATAGTTAATAACGGGTGTTATGGGTAGTGACAGGCTTAAGATGATCAACGTAGACAAATGCGGTGAAAAAAGTTATACCTTATCGTGATGGAAAACAATAAAAGGGTGGTTTTTTATTCGCCACTGGATGTGCTCAAATTTTAAAAGGTTTTTTTAACATCTTTAGTTTAATGGATAGGCGTTGTTTATGAAAAAGCAATTAGCGGCTTTATTTTTAATGATGGTCATGATGGTGTCAACAGGGACGGCCGTTGCCGGCGGTCATTCTAACGTTGTCGTTTCTACTGCCGTCGGCGTGGTGAAATTGCCTTTTAAGATAGTGGGCGGTGTGGTGGGCGGTCTTGTTGGAGCTATAACGGGGGGCGCTCAAGGTGTTGTGGATATCTGGTCATCTATTAACGAAGAACATGCGACCAATCCTTTCTTAGTACTGCCTGTCGGTGTCGTTGGACTTGTTTATGCAGTTCCTGTCGGGCTGGCAACCGGTGTGCCATCGGGGGCGATAGAAACGGGTCAAGTCGGTTTTAATTGGATGTAGCTTAACGACCTGAAATTTTTTTTAACAGTCAGGCCTACGCCAGTCGGTGACGGTTGGGTTTTTTTATAGCCAAAGGCATTGCTTTTGGGTGCTTGTGAGATTAATACTAAGCGATGTCTTTGGCCTGCAAGTCAGCATGATAGGAAGACCGTACTAACGGTGCACTGGCGACCTGAGCAAAGCCCAGTTGCTTAGCATAGTTGCCAAATTGTTCAAATTCTTCCGGCGTGTAATAGCGCTGTACAGCCAAGTGGTCGGGGCTGGGTTGAAGGTATTGACCCAAGGTCAGCATGGAGCAACCATGTTCCAGGAGGTCAGCCATCACTTGATGGACTTCTTCCGGCATTTCGCCAAGGCCCAGCATAATGCCTGATTTAGTGGCAATGCTCGGGTGTTGTTGGCGGTGTAATTGAAGCAGTTTTAAAGAGCTGTGATAGTCGGCACCGGGGCGAGATTGTTTGTAAAGCCTGGGGACGGTTTCTAAATTATGATTAAACACGTCGCACGGGTGGGCGGCTAATTTTTCAAGGGCAACGTCGATGCGGCCTCGAAAATCAGGGACTAAAATTTCTATTTTTGTCGTCGGTGTTTTTTCACGAATAGCGCGAATACAGGCGGCAAAATGACTGGCACCGCCGTCTCTTAGGTCATCACGATCAACGGAGGTAATAACCACATATTTAAGTTGCATGGCTTCGATCGATTCTGCGAGATGCAGGGGTTCACCTGAGTCTAAGGGTAGTGGTTTGCCGTGAGCAACATCACAAAAGGGACAGCGCCGGGTACACAAATCGCCCATAATCATAAAGGTAGCGGTTCCGTGTTGAAAGCATTCGGCGAGGTTAGGGCAGGCGGCCTCTTCACAAACACTGTGTAGTTTTTTTTCGCGTAAAACTTTTTTGATTTGATTAACCTTATTGCCAACCGGTATCTTTACGCGAATCCAATCGGGTTTGCGTAGGGTTTCGATGGTTTTATCCACTTTGATGGGAATACGAGACAGTTTGTTGTCATTGCGTTGATGGCTGTCTGGGGTGGATCTTGAAGGCGCTTGGAAAGGGGCTTTTGTGGTCATGATAAGTGTTGGTAAATAGAGTGGACTAACGGGATAGCCAGTTCATCGTTATTGATTGAAACATTGTGATTGATGAGTTGTGTCATTTCAAGGTTTTTAAAGCCACACGGGTTAATCGCACTGAACGGCGTCAGATCCATATTATTATTAAGGCTTAGACCGTGATAGCTGCACCCGTTGCGAATTCTTAAACCCACAGAGCCAATTTTTTTTTGGTTGATATAAGTACCGGGAGCCTCAGCTTTAGCATAGGCCAAAAGGCCGTATTGTTTGAGCGTGTCGATCATGGCGGTTTCCAGTAAGGTGACCAGTGATCGGACGCCCATGTTCTGGCGGGTCAGGTCGATAAGGGTATAAACGACTAATTGTCCCGGGCCATGGTAGGTGACTTGACCGCCGCGGTCGGAGCTCACCACAGGAATGGTGCTTGGTTTTAACAGATGTTCTCGTTTGCCATTGAGTCCTAGCGTGTAAACAGGCGGGTGTTCAACAATCCAGAGCTCATCAGCCGTTTCAGCGCACCGGCTTCGGGTGAAGTCGCACATGGCCTGAAAACTGTCGTTATAGTCCTGAAGTCCTAAGTTTCGAACAATCGGCAGGGTGGCAGCGGGTTGTTTTTCGGTCACTTAAAGCGCCATTACAATAGCATCACAGTCGGTGAGGTCGTGGTAAATAGCATCAAGTTGCAGTTGGCTGGTGGCCACGATCGTGATGGTCAATGCCGTGTATTTACCCTTTTTACTGGGGCGATATTTAATGGCATCGCTGTCAATGGCTGTCACATGCTTCTGAATCAGGGTTAAGACCGTTGTCCCAAGTGCAGGGTCAGAATGACCCACGACTTTAATCGCAAAGGAGCAAGGAAATTCCAGTAAGCTTGTTGGTTCAGTCATGTTCTTTTTTCTCTTGAAAGAGGCGGTTGAGGGTGTGCCATAAAGGACCCACAGCACCGGTGCCAACCGAACGTGAATCAAGCTCTGTGACCGGAATGATTTCCCGGGTTGAACTGGTTAACCAAATTTCATCGGCTCGCTTAAGTGTGTCGGTGGTTATGGCCGTTTCTTGAAAAGGAATGTTTTGGTTTTGGATTAATTCAATGATTACTTTACGGGTAATGCCGGGCAGGATATTACTGTTTTGGGAGGGGGTTGAAATAACGCTGTCTTTAACCACAAAAATATTGCTGGCAGCACCTTCAAGAACAAGATCATTTTTAATTAAAATGGCTTCAGCGCACTGTTGGTCCAGTGCTTCTTGTCGCAGTAAAATATTGGCAAGTAGTGTCGTGGCTTTAACATTACACAGGTGCCAGCGAGTATCTTCGATGGTGAGGGCTTTACTGCCACTATGTAAATGGTCAGACGGTGCAATGTCAGCACTCATTGCAAAAATAGTCGGGTCTAAATCGCTTGAAAAACTATGGTCTCGTTTGGGTGCTACGCCACGGGTGATTTGTAAATAGATGTATTGGTCTTTAGTGGGATCGAGTAACGGTTGGAATATTTCAGACCATTGTGATTTGCTATGCGGGTTAACCATCCGAATACTTTCAAGACTCTTTGCAAGGCGGTTTAAGTGGTCGTCAAGAGAGAAGAGCTTGCCTTGATAGCTGGGAATAACTTCATAGACGCCGTCACCAAATAAAAACCCCCGATCTAAAACAGATATTTTTGCATCACACAGGGGTTGGTAGTGACCGTTTAAATAAACGAGAGTTTGATCCAGTAGCGTCATTGTTTATTGTGCTTTCAACAGTACGGTATCGTAGAGTTTTTGAAAAATACTGCCGATTGCAATAGGACTTAAGGCGACCAGTGGTTTTTGGATGATGGTTTCGTCTTGTAAGGTAATAGCGATAGAACCAAAAGTCTGGCCGGCGCCCACGGGGGCAATGATTCTTGAATCAACGGACATGACAGCTTTTAGGTCGTCGTAATGACGTCTTGGAACTGTGACATAGAGATCATCGTTTATGCCTAAGGATAAAATGTTGGTTTCGCCCTTCCAAACTTTGGCTTCGGTGAGTTTTTGCTGTGCGTCGTAGAGTTTATGCGTTTCAAAAAATCGAAAGCCATAATTTAATAGGTTCTGATTCTCACGGGCCCTGGCATTTGGATTGCGGGTGCCCATGACCACTGAAATTAAACGCATGTCGTTGCGTTTCGCAGAGGCAACCAGGCAATAACCTGCTTTTTCGGTATAACCGGTTTTAATGCCATCCACAGAGTCATCGCGCCACAGTAATTTGTTACGGTTACTTTGTTTTATATTGTTAAAAGTGAAGTCTTTTTCTTTGAACCACTGGTAGTAGTCTGGAAATTCACGGATTAACGCCTGACTTAAAATAGCCAGATCATGCGCAGTGGTATAGTGGTTCTTGGCCGGCAGTCCGGTACTGTTATGGAAATTACTATTGATCATGCCCAGTCGTTTGGCATGTTGGTTCATTAATCGGGCAAAGGTTTCTTCATCGCCGGCGATATGCTCCGCTAAGGCAACGCTGGCATCATTACCGGACTGAATAATGACTCCTTTAAGTAGGTCTTCTACACTGACATGCTTGTTAACCTCGATAAACATTTTTGAGCCCGGTGTTTTCCAGGCTTTTTTACTGATGATGACGGGTTCATCAAGCGCTAATTGGCCGGCTTGTAACTCTTGAAAAACAACATAAGTAGACATTATTTTAGTCAGGCTGGCCGGTGCCAGGCGATCATCTGCATTTTTCTCAGTGAGAATTTGGCCGCTGTCAAAGTCCATGAGGAAATAGCCGCGGGCAGCAATCGTCGGGCTGGCGGGGATGATCAGGTTGTTAGCCGCTAGTAAAGGAGTCGGTAAAAAAAACACCAGCATGCAAAGGGCCAATGATTTACCTGACGAAAAAACTCGGTTTGTTATAAATAGCATAAGCGTAAAAGTTTTTAAGGCAAAAAAAAGGGATAAATTAATAGGGTTAGCTTGTGTTGTTATTAATTTAAAGTTTAGGGTTCTAGGATGACAATTATAACATGAGCCGATTATTGAAAGTTACTCCGTTATAAAATGGAGTGCGGAATAACCGATTTTGCTGAGCCGTTGCATCAGTCGGTCGGCTTCATTGACAGAGACAATAGGGCCAAACTGAAGTTTATGCAGTAATCTGTGAGATTTAGAGGTGGTTACAATGCGTGATTTTGGTAAGTGTTTGTGGCTTAACTGTTGTTGCAGGTTTTGAGCGTTCTCTAGGTGTTGAAAAGCACCGACTTGGAGATAAACATGCGTTTTTTTATCTGAAAGCGTCGATGAGCGAGGTAAGTCAATGCTAGGTTTGGAGGTGTTGATAGACTGAATTCTAACAAATCCGGTTCCTTTTTTTAAAATGTCAAGTTTAGCCGCTGCGGTGTATGACAGGTCGATAAGACGGTTGTCGTGAAAAGGACCGCGATCATTGATACGCAGAATAACGAAACGTTTATTGACCAGATTAGTGACTTTTACATAAGAAGGAATGGGCAGTGTTTTATGGGCTGCTGTCATGGCAAACATGTCATAAGTCTCACCATTCGCTGTTTTTTTACCATGAAATTTTGTGCCATACCAGGAAGCAACGCCCAAGGCCTGATAATTGTGACTGTGATTAAGCGTACGGTAGCGTTGACCGAGTACTTCATATTCAGGCGGGTTGCCGGCACGTGTTCGGGGTTCAAACCGCGGGGTGGCATTGGGTATCGCCATAATATTGGCGGGTATAAAATCAGGCGGTTGGTCTTGCTCTGATAACAGTGGTACGGTACAGCTATTGAGCGATAATAAAATCGCCCCAGTGAGCAGTTTACCTGTTTTAGTCATGGGCTATTTTGAGTGTATTGATTGCTTCACTGAGTTGGAAAACAGCCATCGCATAGAGTGGACTATGGTTGTAACGGGTAATGGCATAAAAGTTTTGTAACCCCAACCATAAATCAATCGTTTCTTTTTGTTGAAAGCGCAGTAATTTAACACGATCAGTAAAATTGAGTTGTTCAGGGAAGGCCAGATGTAGGTTCCTCTCTTTGAGTGCGGCAACGGTGGTATCAGGCCTTAGTCCTTTTGAAAGGGCACGGTTAAAGGCATTGGTTTTATGTTGAATTTTAAAGGCGACCGGTCGCTCGGGTTGCCAGTGGTGACGAATGAAATAATTGGCAATACTGGCAAAAACATCGCCGTAATTGGACCAGATATCTCGTTTTTTATCGCCATCAAAATCAGCAGCATAACTGATGAAGCTGCTCGGCATAAATTGCGGGATGCCCATTGCGCCGGCATAGGACCCTGTGGGTATTAAGGGGTCGATCGCTTCGTCTCGACATAAGATAAGGAATTGTTTTAATTCGTTAGTGAAGAAAGTTTCTCGTTTAGGGTAGCCAAAGGCAATCGTGGCAAGGGCGTCAATGACGCGATGTTTGCCGGTGATTTTTCCGTAATAGGTTTCAACACCAATGATGGCAACAATGATTTTTGCAGAAACACCGTATTTTTGTTCAACACGGCTGAGTTCAGATTCGTGTTTTTTCCAGAAGGAGACGCCTTGTTGAATTCTTTTAGGGGTTAAGAAGATTTCTTTATATTGATGCCAGACCAGACGTTTTTCAGCCGGTTTAGAAATGGCTTTAATTATGGGTGCTTTTATTTCCACTGTTTGGAAGAGGGCTTCAAGCGCGGTGCGGTTAAAGGCATGCTCTTTGACCATGTCATCAATAAAGCCATTGATTTTGGAAGCAAGCGAAGGGCTGCTTGGGTTGGTGGCTGGCTTAGTTTTATCGACCTTTCGGGTAAGGTAAATAATATCGCCGGGCTGGACTTTATTGAGATCTTTTATTTGAGGGTTAGTGGCCAGAATAGTGGGCCAAGCATGACTGGGGAGGTTGAGCTTTTTGAATGCCCCCCATAACGTATCACCCTGAGCAATAATGTATTGTTGAGGTGAGTCCTTTGCAAAGGTATCGGGGGTTTTCTCAGCCGCGCAAGGTGTGAGTGCAACAGTACTGAGTAAACCAATAAAAAACCTGATGGTGCGGTGTTTTTTTTGAAGAGTCATAGGTATAGGGATGATAGGTCTGTAGGAGCAGTGGTTAATGAGACAGTAAATTTTTATGCGTATGAATAGACATAAGAATACCGAATCCGATCAGCAGTGTCACCATTGAAGTGCCACCATAACTAATTAACGGTAAGGGTACGCCCACGACCGGTAAAATACCAATAACCATACCAATGTTGACAAAGACATAAACAAAGAAGGTGAAGGATAAACTACCGGCTAACAGCCGGCAAAAGGTGTCTTGGGCATTAACAGCAATGTAAAGTGAACGCAGGGTGATGAGTAAATATAAAAATAATAAACTGACGCAACCCAGTAGCCCAAATTCTTCGGCGAAAACGGCAAAGATAAAATCAGTTGAGCGTTCAGGGAGGAAATCTAATTTGGCCTGCGTGCTTTCAAGCCAGCCTTTACCGTAAAGTCCGCCGGAGCCAATGGCTATTTTTGATTGGATGATATGGTAGCCTCTGCCGATAGGGTCGCTCTCAGGATTAAGGAAGGTGATCACACGGGCACGTTGATAATCATGCATGAAATGCCATAAAACCGGTGTAAGCGCTATCAGCCCACCCAGTGATGAAAGCATAATTCGCCATGAGATCCCTGCGAAAAAAAAGACGGCGGCTCCTGAACTGGCAATTAAAAGGGCGGTGCCCAGATCGGGTTGTTTTGCGATCAGGAAAGTCGGAATGGCAATTAGCAGTAGGGCGATAAACAATTCTTTCCAACGGGGGGGTAAAGCATGCTCTGAAAAATACCAGGCAATTGCCGCAGGCGTGGTTATTTTGATCATTTCAGACGGTTGAAAGCGGAAAAATCCTAAATCAAGCCAGCGCTGAGCCCCTTTTCCCATCTCACCGATAATCAGAACCGCGAGTAACAAAAGGATGCCGATGATATATAAATTCACAGCATATCTTTTGATTTGATTCGGGGGGATTTGGGCGATAAACAGCATAATAAAAAAAGCGATAGCGATGCGTGTGGTTTGACGCAATAAGGTCTCTAAATGTTGACCGCTGGTACTGTATAAAATGAGACAACTGAGTAAGGAAAGCAGGATCAAGCCGGCTAGTAACAGACTGTCAAGATGAATACGACTTAAAAAACGGCCGATAGCTGAGTTATTCTGGAAGTGTTCAGGGCGTGTTTCGTTAATCATTATGGGATGTTTTGTTTAAATACTGAGTAATTATCTTTTTGGCTATGGGTGCGGCAGCGGTTCCGCCATGGCCCCCATTCTCGACAATGACAGCAACCGCTATTTTAGGTGCATTAGCCGGTGCAAAGGCAATAAATAAAGCGTGATCAAGCAGTTTTTCCTTTAGTTTTTCAGCATCATATTTTTCTTTTTGTTTGACGGTAAATACTTGTGCCGTTCCGGTTTTACCGGCGATTTTATAGTTGATGTTTTGGCTGAGTTTGTACGCGGTACCTTTAGGGGTATGTACGACATTAATCATTGAATTAATAATATCACTGACATAAGCAGGGTCAATATTAACTTTTTCGGTAATAGGTTTGGGTTGGGATGCCTTTGCGGGCTTTATTAAATGGGGGCGAATGCTGATGCCCTGGTTGGCTAAGGTAGCGGTTGCAACGGCTAGTTGCAGCGGGGTGCTTTGCATGAACCCTTGGCCAATACCGGTGATTAATGTTTCACCCGGGTACCAAGGTAAATTTTTATGTTGGCGTTTCCAGTTCCTTGACGGCAGTATACCTGACTTCTCACCGATTAAATCAATGCCGGTTTTTTGACCAAAACCAAATTGTGAAAGGAAGTGATGTATTCGGTCGATGCCTAATGTGCGGGCAAGATCGTAAAAATAAACATCGCATGATTGTACAATGGCATCATTAAGGGTGACGAATCCATGGCCCCAGGTTTTCCAGTCACGGTAACGATGGCTAACATTAGGCAGTTGGTAATAGCCCGGGCAAAATAGCGGTGTATTGATTTGGGTCAGAGCGTATTGTAGTCCGGCAAGACCCATAAAAGGTTTGAGGGTTGAACCCGGGGGGTACTGTCCTCTCAGGGCACGGTCAAATAAAGGTTTGCGGTCAGATTGTTGTAGCGCGTTATAAGCCTTAGTTGAAATGCCGGAAGAAAATGGGTTCGGGTCAAACCCTGGGTGGCTGAGCATAGACAAGACATCGCCGGTGGCTACTTCAATAGCGACAGCTGCACCGTTATGATTCTTAAAGGCTTGATAAGCAATGTTTTGTAATTCAATATCTAGCGTCAGGTGTAAGTTTTCCCCCGGTATCGGGGCTGCTGATTTTATCACTCTGATGGGGCGTAGTTGTGCGTTGGTTTCGACCTCGGCATGACCGGGTTTACCATGGAGTTGTCCTTCATAGGTTTTTTCAATACCGGTTTTACCAATGCTGTGCGTTCCTTTATAGCGAGTTGCTGAGAGTGTTTTAAGCTCTGTTTCATTGATTCGTCCGACATAGCCGACTAAATGAGCCGCTATTTTACCGTAGGGGTAATGACGGATAAGGCGAGCATGAATATCGACACCGGGGAATTGATGTCGAACAACAGCAAACCGAGCCACAGTGGTGTCGTTCATTTTTAGTAATAACGGTATGCCGTCAAAGGAGCGATGACGGGTTAATTGTTTTTTAAATTGCGTGAGCGTTTCTTCTGGAAGGTTTAGTAAGTGTTTTAATCGGGTAAGGGTCTCAGTAATATCGGGTATCAATTCAGGGGTTAATTCCAAGCTATATGAGGGGATGTTGTCGGCGAGTACTTTCCCGTAGCGGTCATAGATTATGCCGCGTGTTGGCGGGAGTGAGGATATTTTAATGCGGTTATTGTGTGCTTGGGAGGCGTAGTATTCATGGCCGGTTATTTGCAAATAGATTAACCGTGCAATGAGAGCGCTCATCAGTAATAGGATAACAATGAATATAATTACGATGCGACTGAGAAAAAGTCGGTTTTCGGAATAAATATCTTTTAAGGCAAAACGGCGTGGCATGGTAAAGGATTAGCACATAATCTTAAAAAAATTAATTGAACCAGCGTTGGCTGTGGTTTAACAGATACTTTACCAGTGGCCAGCATAGGGCACCGGTCAATGCTGGCAGCCAGAAATTGAGGTCATGAAGTCGTGCGTGTTGAATAGTCTCAGTCCACAGGAGGATGGATTGGCTAATGATCAGGATTAAAAAAATAATGAAACCTTGTTGAGCTAACCGGACATTTTGTAAACGGTTGTGTAATTTAAGACAGAGATAGGCGGCAAAGATATAGCCTAGGGAATATTGGCCTAATAAACGTCCGGTGAGTACATCAACCAGTAGACCAATAAAAAAGGCATTAAAAATACCGATTTTATGGGGTTCTGATAACAGCCAGTAGATTAAAACCAGTAAAACCCAGTCAGGTGCCAGATTTTGAGTTGAGAGTGACAATGGCAATATTTTTAGTATGAGTGCCAGACCCAGAGTGCCCATGTAAAAAATATAATTGTAGCGTTTAGTCAGGCTCATTGTTTTGGGTGGATGAGGGTTCGGGTGTATTAAGTAGCGGGATCGGTGTGGTGTTGCTCCAAACAACCAGCAGTTCTCGAAGACGGTCCAGTTGGGCTTTAGGGGTTGCGGTAATGATGGCAAAGGGTTTATCTGGCTGTGGGGTAACCGCTGTTACCGTCGCAACGGGGTAGCCTTGTGGGAAGGTGCCGCCCAGTCCTGAGGTGATGAGTAAGTCACCGGGTCTAATGTCGCTGTTGTTGGGTAAGTAAGGTAAGTTGAGTTGATTGATTTGACCACTGCCCACGGCAATGGAATATAAGCCGTTGCGGTTGATTTGTACAGGAATGGCATGGCTGGGGTCTGAAATGAGTAAAACTTCAGAACGCATGGCGGTTGAGCGGGTCACTTGACCGACAACACCATTAACACTAATAACCGGTTGATTTTTGTGGATGCCAAATCGACTGCCTTTGTTTAAGGCAATCGTGTGTTCATAGGGAGCGAGATTAACGGCTAATAATTCGGCAGTCAGGAGTTGTTCGCCCAATGTAAATGAGTTGCCGAGCAGGGCTTGTAATCGAATATTTTCTTTTTCTAATGCGGCGAGTTTGAGGAGTTTGGTTTGGGCAATAAATTGTTGTTCTTTGAGTCGGGTATTTTCAGTGACGACATCTTGATAAGAAAGCAGAGAGTCTGACAGTGTTTGGTTGAGCTGTGGGGGTAGATTAACCAGTCGTTCTATGGGGTAAAGCAGGATGGAAATCACATTGCGGACATTATCTAATAGATTACTTTGACGATCAGTGATTAACAGGGATACAGATAAAATGACCGTTACCAACAGACGGGTATTGAGTGAGGCACCAGTGGTAAATAATGGTTTTATAGTGGTGCCCTCAGTTGCGTTATGGTAAAAAGCTATTAACGTAACGCCGTACACTTTGAGCGTATGGCATGGTGTTAATGAGTGTAAAAAATGAATGACGAGATGTTGACAAGGTGTGATTAGGGTCGTTATTCCAGAGAAAAGCCAATCATGTTTTTATCATCCATCATTTCAAGAATCTTTCCACCGCCACGGGCAACACAAGTTAAGGGGTCATTGGCAATCAGGACGGGGAGGCCTGTTTCTTCGGAGATGAGTCGGTCAATATCTTTTAACAGGGCACCGCCACCGGTCAGGACAATGCCGCGTTCAGCAACATCGGCTCCTAGTTCGGGTGGCGTTTGTTCTAGTGCAACCTTTACAGCACCTACGATGCCGGCAAGCGGTTCTTGAAGGGCTTCTAACATTTCATTACTGTTGAGGGTAAAACTTCTGGGGATACCTTCGGCTAAGTTGCGACCTTTAACTTCAATTTCGGAAATTTCATTGCCAGGGTAGGCTGAGCCGATTTCTTTCTTAATGCGTTCAGCGGAGGCTTCGCCAATTAAGGTGCCGTAGTTACGTCGAACATAATTTATAATGGCTTCATCGAAGCGGTCACCGCCAATACGAACGGAGGCCGAGTAGACGATACCATTTAAGGAAATAACTGCAACTTCAGAGGTGCCGCCGCCAATATCAAGAACCATAGATCCTTGTGCCTGGTCGACGGGTAGGCCTGCGCCGACTGCGGCAGACATGGGTTCTTCAACCAAATAGACTTCGCGGGCACCCGCCATAGAAGCTGACTCACGGATAGCACGGCGTTCGACTTGTGTTGAGCCGCAAGGAACACAGACTAAGATTCGAGGGCTGGGGCGTAACAGTTTACTTTCATGTACTTTTTCAATAAAAAACCGTAGCATGCGTTCGGTCACGGCAAAATCAGCAATAACACCGTCTTTAAGCGGCCGGATAGCCGTAATATTTCCCGGGGTGCGTCCTAACATAGCTTTGGCGTCCGCTCCCACAGCAGCAATAAACTTATTGCCGCGTGCACGGTCTTCTTTAATGGCGACAACGGAGGGTTCATTGAGAACAATTCCTTGTTCTGGAATATAAATAAGCGTATTCGCGGTTCCTAAATCAATTGACAGGTCTGTAGAAAAAAGTCCGCGTATGCGTTTGAACATCATGTTCTATCCTTGCTAATAAAATAGTACTACTTTAACAATCGAGTGGGTATTTGGGCAAGATATCAAGTATTATATTTGGTAAAAAGAAATGATATTTTAGTTCATGGAGTAAGAAATGGCGTTAACGACAGAAGAAGTTAATAAAATTGCATATTTGGCTCGGCTTGGGGTTGACGAGAAGGACGTTGACAGTTATGCGAAAGAACTTTCTGGAATTTTAAATTTAGTAGAGCAAATGAGTTCAGTGAACACGGAACACGTTACTCCGATGGCACATCCGATGGATCAAGTGCAAAGGTTGCGGGCCGATGAAGTCACAGAAGACGATCAGCGGGCATTATTTCAGGCGCAGGCGCCTGAGATTGAAGCAGGCCTTTATTTAGTACCTAAAGTCATTGATTAGTTAGGAGTTTTGGAATCTATGCATAATCAAACGATCGCTGAACTGGCTAAAGGCCTTCAGGCGGGAGAATTCTCGAGTCAGGAATTAACAACAGCGCACTTGGCACGAATCAAGCAACACCGTGAGTTGAATTGTTTTATTACGGTGACCGAAGTTGAAGCCATCGCACAGGCTAAAATAGCGGATCAATTAATCAGCGACGGAAAAGCAGGTCCTTTAACCGGTATTCCGCTCGCACATAAGGATATTTTTTGTACTCAGGGAATTAAAACCAGTTGTGGTTCTAAAATGCTGGATAATTTTCAGGCACCCTATAATGCCACTGTCATTGAGCGATTTAATCAAGCCGGTGCGGTGACCTTGGGCAAATTGAATATGGATGAGTTCGCCATGGGGTCATCCAATGAAACCAGTTTTTTTGGCTCGGTTAAAAATCCTTGGGATCATTCGGCTGTGCCGGGGGGGTCTTCAGGGGGTTCGGCTTGTGCGGTAGCAGCGCGTTTAGCGGTTGGGGCTACGGGTACGGATACCGGAGGGTCTATTCGTCAGCCGGCTGCTTTTTGCGGTATTACCGGCTTGAAACCGACCTATGGGCGAGTGTCGCGTTACGGCATGATTGCCTTTGCTTCCAGTCTTGATCAAGGCGGTCCGATGACGCGAACGGTTGAAGATGCGGCGTTAATGTTGCAAACAATGGCGGGGTTTGATTCGCGGGATTCAACCAGTGTCGATAAACCGGTGCCAGATTATTCTAAAGACCTCAATGACTCATTGGCAGGGCTTAAAATAGGATTGCCTAAAGAGTTCTTTGGAGACAACTTGAATGCACAAATGGCGCAAGTTGTTGAAGAGGCTATTGCTGAATATACACGATTAGGGGCTGAGGTTGTTGAAGTGTCAATGCCTAATATTAATTTGTCTATTCCGGCTTACTATATTGTTGCACCGGCAGAGTGTTCTGCTAACTTATCGCGTTTTGACGGGGTTCGGTACGGGCATCGGTGTGAAGCACCTGAAGATTTAAACGATCTATATATTCGTTCTCGCGGGGAAGGATTTGGCGCAGAGGTTAAACGCAGAATATTGATCGGCACCTATGCCTTATCGACCGGTTATTACGATGCTTACTATCTTCAAGCGCAGAAAATTCGTCGTTTGATCAGTGATGATTTCAAAAAAGTATTGTCAGAGGTCGATGTGTTAATGGGGCCGGTAACACCGACGCCGGCTTTTGGCCTGGGTGAAAAAACAGGAGACCCCATTGAAATGTATTTGTCTGATATGTATACCATTGCGGTTAATTTAGCCGGGCTGCCGGCGCTTTCGATTCCGGCAGGGTTTGTGGATCATAAGCCGGTTGGCTTACAAATCATTGGTAATTATTTTGATGAAGCGCGGTTACTCAATGTGGCCCACCGTTACCAGCAGGAAACCGATTGGCACCAACAAGCACCCGCGGATATCGAATAACAAAGCAGTAGTTTTGAGGTCACTCTTTTTAAGAGTGTATGTAGATAAAAAGGTAAGCGTTACAGAGGCATTTAAATGGAATGGGAAACAGTCATTGGGTTAGAGATTCATGCCCAACTTGCAACAAAATCGAAAATATTTTCGGGCGCATCGACCGCCTATGGCGCTGAGCCAAATACCCAGGCATGTGCGGTTGATTTAGGATTGCCCGGCGTCTTACCGGTATTAAATGAGCAGGCGATGCATTTAGCGCTGCGGTTTGGTGTGGCGATCGGTGCGGAAATAGCGCCTTATTCGGTTTTTTCGAGGAAAAATTATTTTTACCCTGATTTGCCGAAAGGCTACCAGATTAGTCAATTTGAGTTACCGATCGTCGGTCAAGGGGTGTTGGATATTGAAGTCGAGGGCGAGACTAAACGCATCGGTGTGACCCGGGCGCATTTGGAAGAAGATGCCGGTAAATCATTGCATGAGGATTTTCAGGGCTTGTCGGGGATAGATTTAAACCGAGCGGGGACACCGTTATTGGAAATTGTGTCAGAGCCGGATATGCGTTCAGCTAAAGAAGCCGTTGCTTATATGAAAAAGTTACATACGCTGGTGCGTTACTTAGGTATTTGTGATGGCAATATGCAGGAAGGGTCGTTTCGTTGTGATGCGAATGTTTCCGTGCGCCCTAAAGGGCAGGTGGAATTTGGTACCCGGGCGGAGGTTAAGAACTTAAATTCTTTTCGCTTTGTCGAGAAAGCGATCAATCATGAAGTGGAGCGCCAGATTGACCGGATTGAATCGGGATTGAGTGTGGTACAAGAAACGCGGCTGTATGATTCTGATTTAGATGAAACCCGCTCTATGCGGAGTAAGGAAGAAGCCAACGATTATCGTTATTTCCCGGACCCTGATTTATTACCCGTAGTTATTACGGAAGCATTGATAGAACAAGCCCGTGGCGAACTGCCGGAATTACCGGATGCTAAGAAATTGCGCTTTAAAGAACAGTATGGTGTCGATGAAGAGACCGCGGTGTTATTGACCCATTCCAAAGATACGGCTGATTATTATGAAGCGGTTATCAGTGCTTCGGGCTGTGAGGCGAAGTTATGTACCAATTGGATGACCGGTCATTTAGCCGGTGCTTTAAATAAGGATGGGTTGGATATTACCCAAAGCCCGATCGGACATGTACGTTTTGCCGGATTGTTAGCACGGATAGCGGATAATACGATTTCGGGGAAAATGGCCAAGCAGGTTTTTGAAGCGTTATGGCACAGCGATCAAACCGCTGATGAAATTATTGACCAGAAGGGCTTAAAGCAAATTACCGATACCGGTGCTATTGAAGCCATTATTGATGAGGTGATTGCCAATAATGCCGGTCAGGTTAAGCAGTATTTATCCGGTAAAGATAAGGTGTTTGGTTTTTTTGTCGGTCAGGTGATGAAGTTGACGCAAGGCAAAGCAAATCCCGGTGAAGTGAATGCGATGCTGAAGGCAAAATTAAAGCGTTAAGCCTGCTTTTTTGGGGGGTTAATCATTAAAGAGTGTGAGTTTGATTTCTTGAGGCTGTGGGGTGTCTAGTTTAAACGCCCGCAACTCAAGGATGCCTTTGGTATTTAAGGAAATAATCATCTGAATGATATCGGGGTAGTTAGCCATTTTAATATCGGTTTCCGAGGGGATGGCCGGGCTTGTGGGGTGGGAGTGGAAGATGGCAAAGAAATCTTCTCCGCGCTCGCGGATAGTCGTCATTGCTTGAATTTGTTGTTGGGCATCCAATAAAAAACGTTGTTCAGGGCATTCAGCAATATTATCTACAGGGTAACAACGGTTTGGAATACCGGCTTTGCTACCGACCAGACCGCAAACTTCTTTTGTCGGTGACAATTGAGCGAGATGTAATAGCTCGTTGGTAATGCGGCGTGGAATTCTTATGTCGTTAGCAGTCATGGGGCGATGAGTTCAGTGAGTGGGTTAATGCAGTCGTTTGCTATTTAAGTGTTATAAACGCCGGTGGTAACGCGGGGGTTGCCTGCCAAGTCGTTGTGGGTCGCAATTCTATCATAATTAAAGCGTTTAAAAATGCCTTGGACACTGGCTTGCTGGTCGTAGCCGTGTTCAATAAGCAGAGGAGCACCGGCTTTAAGGTGTTGGCGGGCATGATTAGTAATGGTTTGAATATCAGCAAGACCTTGATCGTCGGCAATCAGCGCCTGTTGGGGTTCAAAACGAATATCCCCCTGTGTTAAATGTGGGTCATTCGGTGCGATATAAGGTGGGTTGCTGACAATCAAATCGTAGTGCTGGCCGGTCAGCGGTTTAAACCAGTGACCGTGACAAAATTCAATCGTGGTACAACCCAGTTGGTCGGCGTTCTTTTTAGCGAGTGCGAGTGCTTTCGCGCTGGCATCGGTTGCGGTAACTGTCAGTTGCGGGCGTTCGGCAGCCAAGGTAATAGCGATAGCGCCGCTACCGGTTCCTAAGTCGAGTACGTTCAGGGCCTTGTTTTCAGGCAGTGCTAATAAGACCAGTTCAATTAATAATTCAGTATCAGGGCGGGGGATTAGTACGTCAGGATTGACGGTAAAAGGGCGCGACCAGAACTCCCGGGTTCCGGTTAAATAGGCAATAGGCTGACCTGCGTAGCGTTTGTTAACGAGCGTCCTAAATTGCTGGCAATGGCCCTCAGCGAGTTCTTTTTCTGGCCAAGCGGTTAAGTGTGAGCGGTCTTTTTGCAATATAAAGCTCAGCAGTATTTCAGCATCAAGAGTCGGCGAGTCTGAAATAGCCGTGAGTTTTTGGCCGGCAGTGCTCAGTAGTGAATGTATAGTAGTCATAAGGGTTTGATTTTGACAGTTTGAGTTATTATAACAAGTTGCGTGGGTATGATTTTAAGTGAACGGTCACAGAAAGTTGACCGCTCAGAGGGGGTAGTGGTGTTAAGACAAGAGGAATTGTGGGTTGGGTGTCCTTATTGCGGTGAAATGATTGAGATATTAGTCGATATTTCTTTAGGGGAGCAACAATATATTGAAGATTGTTCGGTTTGTTGTGCGCCTATCTTAATGCGTACGCAGGTGGATGCAGCGGGGCAGTTCAGTCATATTGACCTGAAAAGAGATGATGAGTAAGGGTAACTAAATACATTTGACGTGCGCTAATTCTTGCCATTGGGTGGTGTAGTGTGGCGATAGCCACTGCGGCGGGGCTTGCCAAGCAGTCTGTAAGCCACTGGCGGCGAATGTTAAACAGTTAGGAAAGCGTTGATTGATCGTGTCGATCGTTGTCATCAGTTTTCTGGCGTGTGGATGATGAGCGTTGTCCGTAAACAAGTCTGCTTGCCGCGGTGTTGTAGGGTGATCAAAATGGCTTAAGATAATACCGCACTGGTGGTAGCGGTAGCCCGGTTGCACTAATTGTGTGAGCAGTTTTTTTGCCTGAGCGATAATAACCCGGCTGTCTTGTGTGGTCTGCGGTAGTTTTAAGCTGGCTGAGCGATTATCTGCAGGTGTATTTTTAGCAAAGGGGTGGGTGTTGATAAATAAGGTGATACGGCTCGTCAGGCTGTTTTGAATTCTTAACTTTTCACCGGCACGGAGGCAAAAATGGCTGAGTGCTTGAGCCAATAACCGATGGTCACGAAGGCCGCCTTTGAAACTTCTGGAGCAAATAATTTGTTGTTTAGTGCCAGGAACTTCGTCGAGTGTTAAGCAGGTAAAGCCATTGAGTTCCCGAACGGTTCGGGCGGCCGTGACAGTGAATAGCGATCGAATCCATTCAGGATCCTGTTGCGCTAAATCCCAGGCCGTTATGATATTAAGCACCTGTAATTTTTTGGCGGTTTTAGAGCCAATACCCCAAATGTCTTTAACGGCGGTCAATTTTAAGTAGCAGGCTCTGTCGATGGGGCAAGAGAGGTTGAAAATACCGGTGGTTTTTTCTTGCTTGGCGATCTTATTGGCAAGTTTTGCGAGTGTTTTAGTGGGACCCAGACCGATACTTACAGGAATGCCGGTGTGTCGTTGCACCGTGCGGCGAATGGTTTGAGTTTGTTCTTCAATACTTTGAGTTGGCAACGTTTGGAGTGTTAAAAAAGATTCATCAATGGAATAGATTTCAAGGTGTGGGGTAAAGCCTGCTAGGGTACTCATGACGCGGTTGGAAAGGTCGCCGTAGAGTGAATAGTTCGATGAAAAAAGTGTTACTCGATGTTGTTTAATTAACGGCATGACCTGATGCACGGGAGTGGCCATTTGAATGCCGAGCGCTTTGACTTCTTCGCTACGGGCAATAATGCAGCCGTCATTGTTGCTGAGTACGGCAACGGCTTTACCGTGCAGGTCCGGCCGAAACAAGCGCTCACAACTGACATAAAAGTTATTGCAATCGACTAAGGCAAAACAGGGTGGCATGGTATTTTTTAAAGGTTCGTCTGTAGGGGGTGTTAAAGGGCGTGAATAACATTGGTCACCACGCCCCAAATCACCAGATTAAAATCTTCTCGAATCAGAATGTCGGGGTAATCGCTGTTTTCGCTGGCGAGGATGAGTTGTTCGTGGCGTTGAATCAGTCGTTTTACAGTCAGTTCGCCATTCACCGCACAGATAACGATCTTTCCCGGTGCGGCCTCAAGTGAGCGGTCGACCACTAAAATATCATTAGGGTGGATCCCGGCACCCAGCATCGATTCACCTTCGGCGCGGACAAAAAAAGTGGCAGTCGGTTTGCTAATCAGCAGTTCATTTAAATCCAGTGTTTTTTCAATATGGTCATCGGCTGGAGACGGAAATCCAGCAGCGACTTTTCCGGTAAAAAGTGGACAGGCAAGGGCGTTAGGGTTTTGCGCGGGATGAAGAAAGCTGTCAGTAATCGTTTTTTTCAGTGACGGGTGTTGTTTACGGTGATCGAGTAGTTGCCTAACGGTTGGTATAAGACTTTCAGGCACACGAATAGCACGGGTACTTTCGCCATAGACAGAGGAGCCTTTTTTTCGGCCAGCGCCGGAGCGTGGGCCGCCATGGTTGTTTTGCATACAAGTTATCGGGTAAGGAATGTGACCATCTTGAAAAGTGTACAGTATTTAAGTGGGTGAGGCAATAAGAGGGGTTGGAGTAGGGGGCCCCTTGTGTCAGGCTAGTTGTCGCCTCTAATTTTAATTAGAGGAAAATAAAATGAAAGCACGATTTACCCAATCGTTTAAAATACAGGCCGTTGAGAAAGCCC
>Ga0209992_10000258_pt1 | contig 73257 bp, 23 predicted proteins | sample 2SBtaG_2_FD_182564 | JGI IMG/M metagenome (GOLD analysis project Ga0209992, IMG submission 182564) | Deep subsurface microbial communities from Kolumbo volcano to uncover new lineages of life (NeLLi) - 2SBTROV12_ACTIVE470 metaG (SPAdes)... | ecosystem: Environmental > Aquatic > Marine >... | reverse complement strand
CCATTTAAGGTGGTCATTACAGCATGTATGCGTAAATTACTAACCATCATTAATACTATGGTCAAAACAAAAACTCATTGGAAAGAAAATTACATCCTAAATGCTTGACATTAATCACAGTTGCTGTGCTGATCCTGCTGAAGGAACACTATGACAGTTTTTTAAGCAAAATTTTTCGTTACTTCTCACCTAATAAGATTTTAGATTTAACTACTCAAAGCTATTCTCAATATAATTAAATTTGCCGGATTATCTTTATGGTAGATTTTTGCAATAACTCTCCCATTTTTAATTATTTACGGTCAAAACAGGCCAATAATCGGGTATTCCCACTAATTTAATATGATAATATGCGGGGTTGTTTAAATTACACGGATATACCAGTGCGCTATTGGATTGTTTTTACATACATTTTATTCTTTTTTGGCAGCTCTCTTCCGAACGCTTTTGCCCAGGTGGGCGCTACCGATTCGGGTCTTGCCGAAAAAGCCCTTCGCCAATCTCAGCAAAAGCCGTTTCAGAAACCTGAAATAGGAAAACCCGAGATTATCGTCATTGACGATAGCCGCGATATCATCGACCCCGGCGCAGGCCCCGCTTTTTTCGTTAAAAAGATAGAAACCGAAGGCAATACTCTCTTCGACGACGCTACCCTGGCGCCCATTTTAAATATCGAAGACGGTATAGAAATGACGCTTGGCATATTGGCGTTGTTTGCTCAAGAGTTAACGGCCTTCTATTCGCAGAAAGGTTATTTTTTAACGAAAGCTTATGTCCCTAAACAGGAAGTTAAGGACGGCATCGTTAAAATTAAGATCAACGAAGGCCGCGTTAATAAGATTTCCGTTTCGGGAAATAAAAAAGTTGATGCAGAAGCTCTTCTGAAGAGAATGGGACGTGTCAAAAAAGAAGCTATTCTTAAAGAACAAGTATTGGAGAGAGCTTTATTGGATATCAACGATATTCCGGGCGTTAAAGTTCGTTCTTTATTAAGACCGGGGAAAGTTCCTGGAACATCCGATCTGGTATTGGAAGTTACCGAGTCCGAACCTTATACATTTAGTTTTGACGCCGATAATTTTGGTTCCCAGTTCACGGGCGCCGAGCGGGCAGGGATTAGCGCTTCGACGGGTAATTTGCTGACGTTGGGAGACCAAGCTTTCTTCCGTGGAGTAAGATCTGATTTGGACCAAGAATCTTCTACTTTTTCTTATAGTTATCCCTTAAACGATTTAGGAACCAGAACGTTAAAATTTTCTTATACGTATTCGAAACAGAGTCTCGGCAAAAGTTTGGCGGCTCTTAGCGCTGGCGGTCGAACTAACCTTTTTAATGCGGAAGTTGCGGAGTCTATATATAGAACAAAAGACGCTTCCTTAAAATGGCGGGTTGGATATGATTTTAAAAGTTTTAAAAACTTTCAATTAGGCGTCGATTCCAGCCGCGATAAGATTCGAGATTTTTATGCCGGTTTGGGAGGTAGTTTTCAAGATTCCTATCAGGGAAGAAACTTTCTGGACCTAAAAATACAACGCGGTTTCTTTGGCACCGATCAGGAGTCGGATTTGCAATCGCGCGTAGACGGCGACGCCAAAGTCACTATAATTCAAACAAACAACACTCGGTTTCAAGCGACTCCTTGGTTTGGGTCCTATGTCATTTTCAAGGCTAACGGACAATTGGCCAGCGACCGCGCCTTATCTCCAGATCTCTTTGCGGTTGGCGGTTATGGCACCGTTCGAGGTTTTCCTTTGGCGGAACAATCGGGCGATTGGGGATACAACTTGGCCGCCGAATACATCATACCGTTTCCATCTAAATTGCCGGTAGGTATTGGCAAACTTACTTTGGATCAAATGATTTCATTCAGCGGATTTATCGAGCACGGTAAAGTTTTTGTCCGCGATCCTCAAGCGGGCGATAACCGCGTTTCTATTACCGGTGTTGGTTTTGGCGTTCAAATCAATATCCCTAAAGATGGAACTTGTTGCGACGCAGACTTTCGACCTCCCATCAATTTTAACGTCAGTTACGGGCTACCCATGAATGGACCCGTTCCATCAGACGCGAGCTCTGGAACCATTTATGTAAGCGGCTCGATTGGATTATTTTAAAAGCGTCGCTATTTCTACTTTCAAAGCGCCAAGTTAATTCTAAATACCCATTTTAATACCTCTCATTAGACTTATTTATTGAGTTTCAAGCCTTCGTATTATTTTTATTGTTAAATTAATGTGACAATTCTTGCATTCAATGTAAAGGTTATATAAGTTAAAAGTCCGCTTATGAAATCAGTTTTTTATTAATAATTAGCGTTCAAAAGTAATTATAAGAAATTGACCTGATTCATGAAGAACAAAATATTTAACCTAATTTATATTTTTGTTTATGCGGATATTTTAATTTTTGAATGGGAGAGGTTCCTTGACAGATACTAAGATTGAACAGATTGCCCAATATACAATTGAGGAAGACGCTAAAATTCTCGAAGCGGTGAACCTTGCCGATGAGGCTAACTCAAAAATTGAAACTCTACATGATAGTAGCGTTAAAATTGGAGAGGTAGTAAAAACAATTGATAATATTGCCAAGCAAACAAATTTATTGGCCTTAAACGCAACTATTGAGGCGGCTAGAGCGGGGGAAGCGGGAAAAGGATTTGCCGTTGTTGCAAATGAAGTTAAAGAACTGTCTAAAGAGACAACAAACTCAACCGCTAATATTGGCAAAGAGATTAAAGAGGTTCAGCAACAGATAAATGAAATGGTAGAAGTGGTTAATAGCTTGTCGTCTGTGATTGCGGAAGTAGAAGTATTATCAGGTCATATAACAGACATTGTGCAGTAATCAATTTCCTATAGGCTCAATTTAATAAAATATTATAAGTTAGAGAATTAAACTTAAGAACCAAAAATAAATTATTTTTTCAACACTGCTAATCTAGTCTCGCCATAACCTTGTCAAGGAATTGACAAACCCTCAAATATATAACTCTCCACTCCTATTTTATATCCAATCTGTTTCAATTTTATTCTTAATTAATGGAATGGACTATGCGAATTTTAGATTATTAAGTTTTTTTTTAAATGACTACGAGTTCAATTTTTTTGTTTTTTTTCTTATAACATTCCCCACTAACCTACCTGTATTCAACCCTTTTGAAAAACTCACCATTTGTCAACTTTAAATTGTGATATGAGTCGTTGTTTCAAAGGCTTAAATATGAGAAATTGTAATGCTTATGGAACCGTTTTTAGGTCCGTTAAGAAAGAAAAATGATTAATTAAGGAATTGGTTTATTAAGAAAAACACTAAACAAAAGTAACCTGAATTTAAGCCAGACCCTCACACGTGTCATTCAGACGACCAAAGGGAGGAAGAATCTCATTTTGAACCTTTATCTCAAAAGAAGATCTAGGCTAATAATTTTTAAGGAAATCTCTGGTTACTTAGGAGTTTTAAAAAGTTATTTAAAATTTCAAAAATAAATATTTTTTCACCTCATTATCGCCATGAAAAAAATCAAACTATTAATTCCAGTTTTATTAATCGCTTTTGCCCTTGGCGCTTTGCCAAAATCGTCTCACGCGCAAGCGGAAGATATTGTCGGCAAAGTTTTGGCTGTGCAAGGGACTATTCAATTTAGACGCGGTACAACCCCAGTCGCTCAAAATCAAGCGGGGAAAGTCAAACCCGTGTCTTTCACTCCCTGGGAAAAAGTAAAGTTTGGTCAGCCTGTTCTTAAAAGCGACGAATTTAAAACCGCCAGAGCCAGTCGCTTAAAAATAAAATTTGCCGATAATAGTTTGATCGCTCTTGGGCCGAACGCGCAGATGCAGGTCCAGTCTTACCTCTTTAATTCGAAACAGAAGCTTCGCCAAGCAACTATTAATGTGGCTAGCGGTCTGGCTATGTATATCATCAATAAATCCCAAAAAAATAAAAAGTCGGGTTTTAAAATGGTTTCGCCGTTAGCGATCATCGCGTCTCGCGGCACACATGGGTATTTTGCGGTGGGCACGGACAAAGTTTTAGTTGCGAATCAAGCTGGAGCCGTTGCTTCTTCCAACGCCGATCCCAATGTGGCGGGAACGCAAACAGTCGGCGCCATGGAAAAGACGATCATTACCGAAGGCAACCCTCCTTTACCGCCCGTCCCATTATCGAATAACGAAGTGAGTACCATTCGGAATTTGGTCTTAGGAAGGGTTGGAACGTCAACCGCCGCCACCGGAACTGAAAAACCATTGATTGCCGTTGAAGAAACAACCGAAGAAGAGCAAGAAGAAGAAAAGAAAGCGGATGAGAAAAAAGCTGATTCTAAATCGGATAGTTCCACGGATTCTTCGGATAGTTCTGCGGATTCTAGCGATGCGGATACAAAGCCCGCTAAAGGCGATAAGGGTGGCGATAAGTCAACTGCAGGGCCAGATAGTAGCTCTGCCGGTTTAGGCGGCCCCGATAGCGGTTCCGCTGATTTTGGAATTGGCGATTTAGGAGGTTTTGGCGGTCCTAGGGATTTTGCTCAGGTCAACGAACCCTTTAACGCGGCTCTAACCTCCAGTTGTAGCCGGTGATTGTTTTAGTCCAAAGTTTTGGTGGTATCTACCAAACCCTCTGAATCGTCATCTCGAGCTTGTCGAGAGATCTCGATTTTAAAAAAGTTAAAACGAAATTTAAATTTAACGTTTATTAAATGATTCGAAAACTAATAGTTGGCTTTCTAATATATCTAATCGGTGGTTTTCCGACGCTGGTTTTTGCATTGCCACAAGGCGGCGAAGTGGTTTCGGGAACGGTTGGCATCAACTCCCCAAATGCCAACAACATGGCCATCAATCAGGGCAGCGACCAAGCCATCGTTAATTGGCAGGGATTCGATATCGGCCAACAAGAGTCGGTAACGATCAACCAACCTAGTAACAACTCGGTCATTTTAAACCGAGTTGTCGGCGAAAATCCTAGCTCCATTCTAGGCAAACTCTCCGCTAACGGTCAGGTTTTCTTGACCAATCCTTCCGGCATATTATTTGGACAAGGCGCGCAAGTGAATGTCGGCGCTTTGGTCGCCAGCACGCTCAATATTTCCAACCAGGATTTTCTAGACCGCAATTATCGGTTCAAGCAAGACGCGAATAAACCTTTAGCTTCGATTATTAACCTTGGCGATATCAATGCCGGTTCGGTTGGTTTGGTCGCGCCGCGAGTTGAAAACCGTGGAACCATTGTCGCCAGTTTGGGATCGGTTGCTATAGCGTCTGGAGAAAAAACGGCTTTGGATTTTGAAGGGGATGGGCTAATTAACTTCGAAATAACGGAACCCGTCAGTGGAGAGATTCGCGACAGCGACGGTAATGTCATTCAAAGCGGAGTTATAAATTCTGGTCTGATCCAAGCGAACGGCGGTCGAGTTGTTCTATCCGCAAGCCAAGCGCAAGGGATGATCCAAAGCGTTGTCAATAACGAAGGCATGATCGAAGCCAAAGGCGTAGAAGAACGCGACGGAAAAATTTTCTTACTAGGCGCAGACGAAATTATCAATGAAGGCACGCTCGATGTTTCGGGAAATGAGCCGGGACAAACAGGCGGCGAGATTCGTCTTTTAGGCGAAGAAGTGTCCATTAAAGGTGGGATTCTAAATGCTTCTGGCGATGCTGGTGGCGGTACAATTTTAATCGGCGGGGACCGACAAGGACAAAATTCAAATATTCAAAATGCACAAAATACAACGGTAGCCGAATCTGCAAAAATTCATGCGGATGCTATCCGCTCTGGCGATGGCGGAAAAATAATTATATGGGCAGACGACTCAACCATCGTTCATGGTTCCATATCTGCCACCGGCGGCGCTCAATCTGGCGACGGCGGTTTCGTTGAAACTTCCGGAAAGAATTCATTAGTCGTTACCAGCGCTCCAAACGTCTCGGCGAAAAATGGACAGGCTGGAACCTGGTTACTCGACCCGACGAATATAGAAATTGTTAGCGGTCCGGGTAACGGCGACGGTTCGCAAGTATCGGTCACCACCATCGAAACGGCGCTCAACGCCGGAACCAGCGTTCATATAGTTACCAGCGGACAAGGGTTGGAAGAAGGAACGATTACGGTTTCGACGGCAATCGTAAAATCTTCCGGAGGCGACACCTCTTTAACGCTGACGGCGCATGGCGATATCATTGTCAATCAATCGATCGCTTCTACTAGTGGAACTTTAGACGTTAACTTGGTTTCGGGAGCGGATATTTTTGTTAATGCGGCAATCGTCACCAATGGTGGCAATGTTTTAGCCGATGCCGGTTCGACAAATCTACCGGCCAATATTTCTGGATCGTACATGCCAGCGGCGAGAATTTCCGGAGCGGCGGTGGAATTGCCGAAGATTGAAATCAGCGCCGACATAACCACTGGTGGCGGCAGCGTCACCTTAGGTGAATTTAAAACCAAACAACATTCTTTGATTGGCGGCGGAACTTTTACGAAAGAAAAACATGCCGTAACCGATGTCACCGTACAAACGTCTTCTATCAATACCGGCGGCGGCGATTTTAAGATCAACGGTTCGGCGATTACCGTGGCTTCGACCGCTACGGTAACTTCCCCAGGCGGTAGTATCTTAATTGAAAGTACCAGCGAAGCGATAGTTGGCATATCTGGAGTATTAAACGCAGCCAACGCAGCGTCCAGTCAAACTGGCGGCACGATTCACGTGTTGGGTTATAAAGTCGGGTTGTTTGATAACGCGGTAGTCGACGCATCCGGCGACGCTGGCGGCGGCATCATTCTAATCGGTGGCGATTTTCAGGGAAAGAACGACGAGATTAAAAACGCTTATAGAACTTATGTAGGAACGGATGTTGTTATTAAAGCCGACGCTACCAACACCGGCGATGGCGGTAAAGTCATCGTCTGGGCAGACGATACGACTCGTTTCTACGGCGATATCTTTGCGCGTGGCGGATCAATATCTGGAGATGGCGGGTTCGTTGAAACGTCGGGTAAAAACTTTTTAGACGCCCAAGGTTATGTCAATACCTTAGCGGTTAATGGAAATGTCGGAACCTGGTTATTAGACCCAACAGATATTACAGTTGTTAATGGAGGGGGCGCCGCGTTGACAGGTGTCGATCAGTTCGCAGATTCATCAGGTAGTAGTGTCACTATTGACGCTGCGACCATCAACGTTGCATCCACAAACGTTACCTTACAAGCAAGTAACGACATAATTATCAATGAAGCTATTAGTATATCGACCTCAGGAGTCACCCTGACCTTACAGGCGGGGCGAAGCGTTTTAATTAATCAAAATATCACTACCAATAATGCTGCGTTGACGATCGTGGCTAATGAGACACAAGGAAATGGAGTTGAAGACGCTAATAGAGCTGCCGGCACCGCAGTAATCGCCATGGCAGACGGGACTACCCTTAATTCGGGTACCGCCGATACTATTTTAACCATGAGCACCGGTCCGACCACAAACAACACGAGCGGCAGTATAACTATAGAAAATATTACGGCTACCCATGTACAAATCGTGAATAATGGAGCAACCTCTGGTTCTCGTATATTACGCGCTTCTGCTGATTCACTAATCACCGCAACGTCGGCAAGTCTTGATGCTGTTAGTTCGGGAGCTTCCATTGGATCCTCCGGTAGTAGCATAAGAGTTACCTTAACCAATTTGGATGCGCGGGCAACATCGGCTGGGGTTTTCATTGAATCGATTGGGCAAGGACTGACAATTGGGGGCGCAAACCTTGGAGCTTTAACGGGTATTTCAACGACAAGTAGCGGAGTGATCAATGTCACTGCAGCAGGATCCATTACTATATCCGAAGCTATGTCTGGTACGGCAGCAGTTACTTTAGACGCCAACGGAACCAATGCCGACGTGAACGTCAACGCCGTTATCACAACTGGCTCTGGCGGCGCAATCAACATAACCGCAGATGACAGTGTCGTTTTTGCAGCGGCGGGGGATATTACCGCAAGCGGCGCAGGCAACGTTCTTATTCAATCCAATACCAATACAACAGATGGAGATGGCACGGATGGTATTATTATTTCTGACGGAGCTTTGATTGACGCTGGCAGTGGAACAATAAGTCTTATTTCAACTGGAACTAATGCAGGAAATATTACCCTCGGCGGATTAACCACCACAAACGCTACATCGTCCGCGATATCGGTTCAGTCCGATGCGGAGATAACTGATTCTGGCAATGTACATGTTGATGCTGTAGCGGCTTCGGGAACAATAAACTTAGTTGCCGCGACGGGAATGGGAGTTACCGGGGGAAATGGATCTATTGATATCACTACGGCAAAATTAGTAGTCGACTCGAATCAATCTATTGTTGTGAATAGTTCCACAACTCTAACAGATTTAACGATCACTCTTGACCCAGGGTCTACATCGGATACTTATACTATTACCGATGGCGGCAATTTGACTTTGACCTTGACGGATAGTGGGTCAGATCTTGATATTGGTGGATTAACAGTTTCTTCGGGAACTTTGAATTTTGCGCTCAATATTGATACCGGAAACTTAACCACTTCTGGAGATATTGGCGTTGCAGGGGGAGGGGCTGTAGGGAATTTATCGATAACTACTACTTCTGGTAATCAAACCTATTCTAATACGGCCAAGGGAAGCGGCAGCGTTAATATTTCTGCAGCGTCAGGTACTTTGACGGTCAACAGCACAAAACAGATCATTGCTTCTGGGTCTTCAGATTTGACGGTTTCCGCCGCTGGGGTTTCCCTAGCCGGCTCGAGTTCGGTTACAGAGAATCTTCAGAATAGTGGAACGGGAGGGATTACTATTACTTCCACGGGCGCAATTACTTTTGCGGGAGACTTTTCTATTGGCGTTGCGGGTACCGGAACGCTAACCATTGATGCGGGTAGCAACTCTATTACCACATCAGGCACGGGTACCAGCGACCCTGATATTTTTCTAAACGGTGGTAATTTTAGAATCATTGGAACCAGTGTTGGGACGTCTACGCATTTTATTCGAACGAGCGGATTAACAGATTTTGCGGGAACTTCTACCGCTGGCGGTTTTTATGTACATAATTTTGGGAGTAGCTCCACCATCAATTCCAATACCATTGGCAGTTCCGTGGGTATTGCCGCCATGGGCGGAGATGTTCATATTAAAAACACGGCCACCAGTTCCGGATTTATCTTTACACAATTAATCAGTTCGTCAACAGGAAGGGTTACTTTAGAGTCGACAGCTGGCATGTCTGACAATAACGGAACAGATACCAGTATATCGGCTGTCAATGAAACCATTGTTATTAACATCACCGGTTCTGGCGATTTTGGTTCTTCCGGAAACCCAATTGAGATTTCTGCAAAGGGTCGTTCGATAACATTGGCAAGCGGAACCATATTTGAGACTTTTACAAATACCACACCCGCTGAGGAAACGACGACAGAGACGACCACCACAACCGATACAACGCCACCACCGGAGCCAACGCCAGCGGCAGATCCAACGCCTCCAGGCGATATTCCTCCAGAAATAATAATTGATATTTTTGGATCAAATGTTGATCCTGATAAAGTTAATAATGATAAAGATAGAGGCAATTTCGTTGGGTTTGTTGAAGCAGTTAAGGATATTGTTAAAGGTTCTGGTTGTTAAGGATTTTATGAATGATTTTAAAACGTTAAACAATGTGACGGTGGTTTCCAACAAACCCCCTGATTTGTCATCCCGACCAAAGCGGAGGGATCTCGGTTTTAAAAAGGTACATTAATTTTAATTCGCAGAATTAATAAGCGATGGTCGTACTTCAAGAGACTAATAAGAACATGTTTCTTCGAAACATAGATTTCTCGACAAGCTCGAAATGACTATTTGGTTCGAGGCGAGATTCCTCGGCAGCGCTCGGAATGACATGCAGTGGGGACTTTCTTTACCAAATGTTTTGGTTGTGTGTAACAAATCCCACAACTAGTCATCCCGACCAAAGCGGAGGGATCTCGGTTTTAAAAAGGTACATTAATTTTAATTCGCAGAGTTAAAAAGCGATGGTCGTTCTTCAAGAGACTAATATGAACATGATTCTTCGAAACATAGATTTCTCGACAAGCTCGAAATGACTATTTGGTTCGAGGCGAGATTCCTCGGCAGGGCTCGGAATGCCATGCAGTGGGTACTTTCTTTACCAAAAGTTTTGGTTGTGTGTAACAAATCCCACAACTAGTCATCCCGACCAACGTGGAGGGATCTCGGTTTTAAAAAGGTATATTAATTTTTATTCGCAGAGTTAAAAAGCGATGGTCGTACTTCAAGAGACTAATAAGAACATGTTTCTTCGAAACATAGATTTCTCGACAAGCTCGAAATGACTATTTGGTTCGAGGCGAGATTCCTCGGCAGCGCTCGGAATGACACGCGGTGGGGACTTTCTTTACCAAAAGTTTTGGCTGTGTGTAACAAACCCCACGACTTGTCATCCAGAAGCAAACCTTTAGGTTTGGTGAAGGATCTCATTTTGCCTAGCGCTCTAGGTTTAGTTGGTTAATAAAATAGATAATAAAATTAATGAGTGTATTGCAATAAAGCTTTTTTACCTTTTTGTAGTGGATTAATTATTGAATCGAGGCGAGATCCTTCGCCCCTTCGACAAGCTCAGGGCTGGCTCCTCAAAGGAAGACGCCTCTGGATGACGGATCATGGGGGCGAGTTTAAACAGAGCTGACTTTAGTTTACAGATTAACTTTTTAAAACTTGAAGAAAAGGTGGTCGTGCTTTCCTTCGAGTACCTCAGGACAAGCTTAAGGCTCAGCATGACATTTATTTTTGTTCAACACACGAAACGAAATTTAAATTTAACGTTTATTAAATGATTCGAAAACTCTTCATAGGTTTTTTAATTTATTTGATCGGCGGGTTTCCGACACTCGTATTTGCCTTACCCCAAGGCGGCGAAGTGGTTTCGGGAACGGTGGGCATCAACACGCCCAATGCCAACAACATGGCCATCAATCAGGGCAGCAACCAGGCCATTGTTAATTGGCAGGGTTTCGATATTGGTAAGCAGGAATCCGTTACGATCAACCAACCCAATAGTAACTCGGTCATTTTAAACCGAGTTATTGGCGAAAACCCCAGCGCAATTTTGGGTAAACTTTCCGCCAACGGCCAAGTGTTTCTGACCAATCCTTCGGGCATATTATTTGGACAAGGCGCGCAAGTGAATGTCGGCGCTTTGGTCGCCAGCACGCTCAATATTTCTAACCAGGATTTTCTAGATCGTAATTATCGGTTCACGCAAGACGCCAATAAACCTTTGGCTTCGATAATCAACTTGGGCGATATCAACGCCGGTTCGGTTGGTTTGGTCGCGCCACGAGTAGAAAATCACGGAAACATTGTCGCCAGTTTGGGATCGGTTGCTATAGCGTCTGGAGAAAAAACAGCGCTGGATTTCGAAGGGGACGGGTTGATCAATTTCGAAATAACGGAACCGGTGAGCGGAGAGATTCGCGATGGCAATGGTAACGTCATTCAAAGCGGAGTCATAAATTCTGGTCTGATCCAGGCGAACGGCGGTCGAGTGGTTTTATCCGCAAGCCAAGCGCAAGGGATGATCCAAAGCGTCGTTAACAACGAAGGCATGATCGAAGCCAAAGGCGTTGAAGAACGCGACGGAAAAATTTTCTTACTAGGCGCCGACGAAATTATCAATGAAGGCACGCTTGATGTTTCGGGAACTGAGCCGGGACAAACAGGTGGCGAGATTCGACTGTTAGGTGAAGAGGTTTTCGTTAAAGGTGGGATTTTAAACGCTTCTGGCGATGCCGGCGGCGGCACGATTTTGATCGGCGGCGACCAGCAGGGACAAAACACAAACATCCAAAACGCGAAAATAACAAAGGTAGCCGCATCTGCAAAAATTCATGCGGATGCTATCCGCTCTGGCGATGGCGGCAAAATAATTGTCTGGGCAGATAACAGCACAGTAGTTAAAGGCCTTTTAACTGCCCGCGGCGGCGCTCAATCTGGCGACGGCGGTTTCGTTGAAACTTCTGGAAAGAATTCTTTAGTGGTCACCAGCGCTCCAGACGTATCGGCGAAAAATGGACAGGCTGGAACCTGGTTACTCGATCCGACCAATATAGAAATTGTCAGCGGTCCAGGTAACGGCGACGGATCGCAAGTATCGGTGACGACCATCGAAACGGCGCTCAATGCCGGTACCAGCGTTCATATTATTACCAGCGGTCAAGGATTAGAAGAAGGAACGATTACGGTTTCGACAGCAATCGTTAAATCCTCTGGTGGCGATACTTCCTTAACGTTGACGGCGCATGGCGACATCAATGTCAATCAATCAATCACTTCTACAAGTGGAGCCTTAGCGGTTAATCTGGTTTCGGGAGCCGATATTTTTGTTAATGCGGCCATCGTCACCAATGGCGGTAATTTATTGGCCGACGCCGGAGCGACAAATCTTCCTGCGAATATTTCTGGGGCTTACATGCCTGCGGCGAGAATTTCTGGCGCGGCGGTTGTTTTGCCGAAGATTGAAGTCAACGCCGACATAATCACCGGCGGCGGTAGCGTTACCTTGGGCCAATTTAAAACCAAACAACACTCTTTGATTGGCGGCGGAACTTATACGAAAGAAAACCATGCCGTAACGGATGTCGTGGTTCAAACGTTTTCTATTAATACTGGCGGCGGCGATTTTAAGATCAACGGTTCGGCGATCACAGTTGCTTCCACTGCGACGGTCACTTCTCCCGGCGGTAACATTCTAATTGAAAGTACCAGCGAAGCGATTGTCGGAATATCGGGAGTTCTAAACGTAGCGAATGCAGCGTCCAGTCAAACCGGCGGCACGATTCATGTATTGGGTTATAAAGTCGGATTGTTTGATAACGCGGAACTCGACGCTTCCGGCGACGCTGGCGGCGGGATCATTCTTATTGGCGGAGATTACCAAGGTAAGAACGAAAATATCCAAAACGCTTATAGAACATATGTCGGAAAGGATACCGTCATCAAAGCCGACGCCACTAACACGGGCAATGGGGGTAAGGTGATTGTCTGGGCCGACGATACGACTCGTTTCTACGGCGATATTTTTTCACGCGGTGGATCAATGTCTGGCGATGGCGGGTTCGTCGAAACGTCGGGTAAAAACTTTTTAGACGCTCAAGGTTATGTCAATACTTTAGCGGTAAATGGAAATATTGGAACTTGGCTGCTCGATCCGACAGATGTTGTTGTGGCTAATGGAGGGGGAGCCGCTTTGACGGCTGTCGATCAATTTGCGGACGCGGGCGGGACAATAACTATTGACGCCGCGACGATCAATGTCGCCGCTTCCAACGTTACCATTCAGGCCAATAACAATATCACGATCAACGAAGCGATCAGTATATCGACTGCCGGAATCACTCTCACCTTACAAGCTGGCGACGACATCATCGTCAATCAGAATATTACTACCAACAATGCCGCGATTTCTTTTACCGCAAACGATGCCGGCGGTAGCGAACATAATACAGGAACCAATGGCGTCATCACCATGGCCGATGGCACAACGGTGGATGCGGGTAACGCAATTATTACATTTTCCGCCCAAGGGGATATAACTTTAGGTCGAGTTGTCACTACAAATGCGGGCGCTACAGCTATTTCCTTAACCTCAACTGCGGGCGGAATTGTGGATGGCGGCGATACGGGAGGAGTGGATATTGAAACGACCAGTGGCCGAATTGTTATTTCCGCTCAAACGGGTATAGGCATATCTGGATCAAACGCGATTGATATTGATGCTGGTACGGTAGATATGACTAATGCTACTTCTGGAGGGATCAGTATCGCCGAAACCAGCGGCTTCACCATCATTAATATGGATAGCAGCGCTGCAAACGGCGCTATTACTGTGGCAACATCTGGAAATATGTCTATTGCCGATAATTCTGTCAAAGCGGGTAGCGGAAACGTTTCTATTAATTCTACAGCCGGGCAAATAACCGATTCGGATGGCGGTACAACAGCATCCATAACAACCACAGGTTCTATAACGTTAATCGCTACCACGGACATTGGCGGCGCCGATGCGGTTGAAGTAACCAGTTCTACCAACCTGACCGTAAACGCCAATCAAAGCATTCAAGTAACCAGCGGTACCACATTGACTGATTTGACGATTACCCTTGATCCAGGTTCTACCGCGGATACCTATACCATTACCGATGGTAGTATGACGTTAAATTTGACGGATAATGGCACGGGTTTATTTTTTGATGTGACGTCGGTTGGTAATTTAAATGTGACGTTGACCCAGGATACGGGAGATATGGGAACTGGGGTGTCTACAAATATAAATTCTGGTAATTTGTCTTTGACTGCCTCGGCTGGAAGTGTAACCGTTATTGCTGGAGATACTATCAACGCCAACAACGTTACCTTGACCGCCATTGGATCTATCTCTGATGTATCTATTAATGCTGCCATTACCACTGTATCCGGCGGCGCGGTAACCCTAGCCGCTGACGATTCAATTATTTTTGCCTCAACAGGATCAATATCCGCCTCGGGAGCCGGAAACGTTTCTCTTACCTCCAATGCAAATGTGGCTGACGGCAATAACGGCGATGCCATTACCATGGCAGACGGTTCCTCGGTGGATGCGGGGAGCGGGACGATTACGTTAACTTCAACCGGAACCAATTCAGGGTCCATAACTTTAAGTTTATTGACCACTACGAGTTCTTCGAATTCTGCCGTAACGCTGACTGTGGATACGGCTTCTAGTATCTTGGATACCAGCGATTCCAACGGACTTGATGTTGACGCGGCGAATGGTCGTTTAGTGATGTCAGCCACCAACGGTATTGGGTCGGCCAATGCACTGGAGATTACTGTAGACTCGGTGGATGCCACTAACAGTTCCTCTAACAGCATTGTCCTAACAGAAACCGATTCTATTTCAGTAATTAATTTAAATAGCGCGAATCAGGTTACCTTAACGGCGACTTTAGGGACAATCACCATCGAATCTAGCGGTTCGGGGGTGACGAGTAACAATGGAGATATCAATATTACCGCAAACGGTACGACTTCGAATCTTGTCGTCAATAAGGCTATCACTTCCGGCTCTGGAGGAGGCCAAATTGAACTCAAAGCCGACAACAATATAACCCTTATGTCGGGAATCAATTTAACGCCAGGAACGGGTAATTTACATTTGATTGCGGATAACGATTCCAACGGAACGGGCACAATTACCGGTCAAGCGACGTTGGTAATGAACGGCGGCGGGTTGCAATTAAGCGCCGGTTCTGGGGTAGGGACCTCTGGTTCTACTCTTATGTCTACTGGAGTGACTAGTTTGGCTGGCGGCACCACAACAGGAGGATTTTATTTAACCAATACCGGCGGTAGCGCTATGACCATCACCACTGTCAATAGCATAGTGGGGGTTTCGGTCGCGTCTGGCGGTGGCGATGTTCAACTATCGAATGTAGGAGGTACTTTTGCGACGCTCCAAGATTTGAGCGCCTTAAACGCTACTGCCGATATAAAAATAACAGCGGCTGGGATGACCATTGGAGCGGGCTCCAATGTAGGCGATATCATATCTAATGGCAGTATCAATATAACCGCAACCGGAAGTTTGTTTGTCACCGCTGTTAACCAAATCATCGCCGAAGGCGACGCTGGCGGTTCTCTGGCAATGAATATTTCAGCTGCCGGTTTGACCTTAAATGGCGGTGGGGCGGCTGGCACAGAGAGTTTAGAAAATGCAGGGTCCGGTAATATTTCCATTACATCCAGCGGAGCAATTGCTTTAAAAGATCACTCTATTGGGCTGCTAACTGGAACTCTTAATATCAATGCTGGGACTAATACCATAACCAAAACGGCTTCGTCTACTGCGCAAATAGCTTCTAATGGATCTATCAGTATCACGGCGGGTGGAATAGGAACCGGCACCGCTTTAGAGGATATAATCCTTGAAACTAGCATTGTCGGTGGTTCAAATACTTTAAGCATCAATTTGAATAATGGCGGCGATGCTTTTCTCACAACGGCTGGCGGTGGCGACGACAGTTTTAATCAATTCGATATTTCTGTTGCCTCAGCTTCGAGTGAAGTGAGTATGACATTTGTAGGCGGAGATTTTCTGACGTTTAATCCTTCTTCCGGTCAAGTCTTAACCGCCACTTTAAATAATTTTGATACTGGTTTGAACTTTGCTTTAAACGATTCTAATACCACATTGAATGTTGGCAATATCACTGCGGGCGACTCCGGCGTTAGTAGCGAAGAAACCTTACAAATATCTTCTAACGCTAATATCGCTCACGTTAGCGGTAGTAAAGTTGTTATGTCCAGCGGTTTAACGGGTTCTTTACGTTTAGTTGGAATTAAAGGCATTGGGACTTCTACAAATCCTTTCATTACTAATAATTTGAAGAACTTTGCAGCAACGGCTAACACTGGAGGAATATTTTTGACGAATAATGTTGGCGTTGTCGATCTCAATTCCACGACTGTGAGCAGCACCGTGGGTGTGGTCGCTTCTGCGGGAGACATAATCATCAAAAACACCACCGGAGGATTTGATTTTACCGATATCATCAAAGCGGATAGTGGAAATATTACATTGGAATCAGCGTTTGCTCTATCGGATTTAAATGGAACGGCCACTAGTTTATCTGCTGCAAATGGTTCCGTTACGCTTACGGTTAGCTCAGGGGATATTGGAACTTCGGGAAACCCTATTGAAGTTTCTGCAAGAAGTTTTAGCACGAATGTTAACGTTAGTGGTTCCGCTTCTGTATTCGTATCTTTTACGAATACCACGCCGGCTGAAACAACCCCCGACCCAACGCCAACTCCTGAAACCGTTCAAGAGCCTATATTTGAGCCGGATTCTTTGCCGACTCCTCCTCCAGTAGGAGGAAATCCATTTGATCCAGACGATTTAGAGCCTATTTTAGGAAGACCTGTTTCACAAGAAGAGGCTGATGCATTCACCAGAGGTCGTAATCAGGGGAATCAAACTCAGTTCGTGCAAGACATTGGCGATATTGTCAAAGGCCCTGGTTGTTAAGTTTTTAGGAATACTTTTTTACCGTTAATATTGTGAGGGTGGTTTTTAGCAAACCCCATGACTAGTCATCCCGACCAGCGTGGAGGGATCTTGGTTTTAAAAAGGTAAATTAATTTTAATTCGCAGAGTTAATAAGCGATGGTCGTTCTTCAAGAGACTAATAAGAACATGTTTACTCGAAATATAGATTCTTTGATTAGCTCGAAATGACTATTTGTTTCGAGGCTTGCACCGGCTTCCATTTTAGCTTTCTTCTCATCCTTATAAAATTTCCGTTTATAATTTAGAACTGTTTGTAATACGATGAGGTCGTATTATAATATTTGGCTTGTTTTGGTTTTTGCAGAATGCTCATGGTTTTATGAACACCTAGATCCTTGGTACCTGCGGAGTTAATGAATGGTGGAAAAATTATTTAAACGAGGCGAGATTCCTCGACAAGCTCGGAATGACATTCTTGGAGACTTTCTTTACCAAAAGTTTTGGTTGTGTGTAACAAAACACATGAATCGTCATCCAGAAGCAAACCTTCAGGTTTGGTGAAGGATCTCATTTTGCCTAGCGCCCAAGGTTTAGTGGGTTAATAAAATAGATAATAAATTTAACGAGTGTATTGCAAAAAAGCTTTTCTGCCTTTTTGTTGTGGAATTTTTATTAAATCGAGGCGACCCTTCGACGTTGCTCAGGGTGACAATATTAGAATTCTTAGATGATACTTCGACTTCGCTCAGGATGACGCGCGCGGGTGAGGGTTTTTAACAAATCAAACTTAGATTTAGAGGTTTGCATATAAACCCATTTGTTGATCAATCCAATCCTTTGGTTTAATACACTCCATAATTTTTTTTGACAAAAAGCTAGAACCTAAAATTAATAACTTTAAAAATATACGAACCATGGCAAAGAAACCCGATTCATTTGTAAAAGGATTGACTGTTAACCTACCGGCATCTGGTAAATTGTGCCAAATGATCCACGCGGACGAAGATCTTGAAGCGATCATAGAACAAGCTCTTTTAGAAAAAGAATGTGTCGTTAATTACGAAAAAATCTACCGAGATGGAAAAACGGGTAAAGAAATATTAGATGGGATGGGTTACGCAGAAATATTAAAAAACTCTACATTTGCCGAACGACAAAAAATTTACAGTCATATGGCTCAAATTTTTGCCGTGGCCTCGGACATCAATGAAGACGACGACGATTACGAAGACGATGAGGATGACGAGTAAATAGGGATGGCTTTGAAGGTTTTGGTTTAGTTAAACAGTAACTTAGTTTTCATCAAACCCCATGATTAGCCTGTGCTGAGCGCAGCCGAAGTATCATCCAGAGGAAAGTCCATAGATCCTTCGGCTTCGCTCAGGATAAACTCCGGATCTCATTTTACCTGTAGCGCTTTGTCTAGTTTGTTAATAAAGTAAATCAATATTTTTATTTACAGGTTGTATTTAACCACGGTCTTTTTTCCTTTTTTGGTTAATAGCAAAGTCTTAACTATTATGACCCGAGAAATGAGATTCTTCCTCCCGTTGGTCGTCTGAATGACGGGCTATGGGGACTGGTTGAAATCAATCTAACTTATTTTATCAAACATCTTCTAAACCAGATTATTAATAAATCAATATTAAATGAGAGTCGTAGCCCTAAATCAAGACCTCATTTAAATCCACAAATTTTATGAAGTTTTTGCCGGGGTGAGATATAATTTCGCTCAAATGGAAAAACTTTATAGAGCATATTCTATCGTCCCCGATTTAAGAACCAAAAAGCAAGTTCGGGTTGATTGGCGCAGTTACTCAAGAGTTGTTGGCAGAGTAGCCGGATACTTGACACGCGATGAAGTGGTTTGGCTTGAGGAATACCTCGATAAAACCTACAAGATTGCTTTAGAATTTGAAGAATTGGTTCCGCCATTTGAGGACGATAGGGATTACGACGACATTGAATTGACTCCGGTTCAATTGCTTCATGATTCCGAGATCGATTTTGCCAAACATATTTTTGGATACATTGTGTCTTTTCCATTGGGAAATGTGAGTTCGGTGAACGAGTTTTTAAATATGATTGCGCAATCGCCGGAAGACGAGGATGAAGATATCTACGAATAATTATTTGTTCTGAGGCTTTAGCCTTTTACAAAATAAACTTTGAAAGAAAAATGGAATGAGCGAAATAGAAGATGTTATAGAAATAGATAAAGACGTGGAGGATGAACCTTTTATCATCCAATACAATATGAACGCTAACTTTAGGATCGTTTTAGAGTTTCCCTGCTTAAAAGATTTATTGGAGCATTGGGATATAATCGAAGACGCCGGGCACACTTGCAAACGCGTTAAAGAGTTCAACGTTAAGTTTCATAAGGCCGATATTTCCCTGGATCTCAGAAACGCTCATACGACATGCGATTTTGACATTGAAGATTATTTATAATTAAACTGTTAATAAACATTTTAGAGATTGGAAGTTGTGATGACGGATGAAATTGTAAAAAACCTTGGGCCGTTGGCGTCTATGGTTGGTACCTGGGGAGGCGAAAAGGGAACGGATGCCGCGCCTTCTCCAGATAGGAAACAACAAGATACAAATTATCTTGAACAGATTATTTTAGAACCATTGGGGCCTGTTAATAATCACGAACAAACCCTATACGGTTTGAGATATTCCAGAGCGGTGTGGAAAAGCGAAACGCAAGAACCTTTTCATGAAGACTTGGGTTATTGGCTTTGGGACGCTAAAGAAAAACAGGTCATGCGCGCATTTATCGTGCCGCGTGGAGTTGCTATTAACGCGGGCGGTACCGTTGAACCCGACGCTAAAACGTTCACGTTAACTGCCGAGGTTGGTTCGGAAACGTATGGAATTTGTTCTAACAAATTTCTGGATAGAGAGTTTAAAACAGTAAAATACGAACTTAAACTATATTTTCACGATAAAAATAGTTTCAGTTACCATGAAGACACTCAGCTTCAAATTAAAGGACAATCTGAAATTTTTCATCACATCGACAGAAACACCTTGAACAAACTTGAGATGGATGTTTCCACTTACGACGAAGTGAAAAAGAATGTTTAGAGTCCAAATTTTTTTACAGCTTTTACCGAAAAGAAAAAAGCTTGAACCGCAAAGAACGCAGAGAACGTAAAGAAAGATCAAACAAGTTCTTGAGAAAATGCAAAAACAGAATCCTTAATTTGTTAAATTGCAAGCCTTAAAGGCGACACCCCAAATACGAAACTATTGAACTCCAAGACCCTCACCTATAAAAAAAAATAACAAATCAGTTTCAAATATTATTTCAATACTAGAAACGTAAATTGGATTTTTTGCTCTTAATCTTTTCTCTGCGTTCTTTGCGGTAAAAAAGGCTTTTCTTATCTTTCCTAGTATTCTCCATAATTTAATAATGAATAAAAATTAATTTTGTTTTCATGTTTTTTTAATTTTGTTCGCGCATATTAAATATATGGATTGGTTTTTTGTTTTTTTTAAGCGGCGAATACCTGAGTTTTGTAGCGCTGGTTATGGCGTGTTCGTAATGATCTTTTTGGTGTTTTTAATATGGTTATTGTTTTTAATTTTTCTGTGAGACGGTTTTTATAAACGAGCCCTTTGACGCTATCTCCTCCCAAGAGTAGTTTGTAGATATGTCCCTTAGGGTTCGGGGGCCCATCTGGTTTTCTCCTTCCAGATGGGCTCTATTAAATTTATTTATAAAAAGCGAGTGGATTCCATTAAGTCATTGGCTTGGGGCGGGAGAAAACCCATATAACCGTTATGTCTTTCTATAAGTTCAAGAACGGAATAGGCTTTTCCATTTTTGATTTCTGGTACCGTAAATACCTGTCTCAATTCTGTTCCCAGTTCTCCAACAATGTTATCTGAGAATTTGACGTTTTTAAGTTTTAAAACTTTTATGGCAGTTTCAATTTCTTCCACCAACACCGCTATATGATGGAAACATTCATCGCCATGTTCGTTCACCCATTCTGGGATAACGCTGTTTTCTCCACGATTCCCTGAAAAGGCTTGATCGATGAATAAAGCAGGCCAACCGGGTTTTCTATAAACCTTTGCCCACCAGTTTTCATATTCTAAATGTCCGGTCGACTCGTCGTGAATGAATCCTTGTTCGAGAAAGAATTGAGAACGTTTTTCAACATCATGCGTTCGAATAGCGCAGTGATCGATTAAAGGCAATAATCCAACTCCGCTTTTTTCAAGGGATCGCGCAAGTATTTGGGCAGCGGAATTTTTCGAAAGATACTTGTTAATATAGACGGAGAAAAAAGATTTTATAGAATTTTCCATAAGAACCGTTCCTATAAAAAAATAAGAAAAGTTATCCAAAAAATATTTAGTTTGAATCCGTTTTATTGGAATCAAGGTAATCTTAATATCACGCAATAATTCGTAATACTAAATAGGGAACTATATTAAAGAAAAATAGACATATTTTGAAAAAGGCTATGCCTGCGTAATGGATGGCATCGAATTTCTCCACCGACAATTTGAACCATTTCCCATGAAATCGATATACCCAGTCATGCGCCAGTGTCAGCCACAAAACCCAAAATAACAGCAATCCCAAATTAAGCGCCGAACACCAGCCTAAAAAATGGCGTATTACTTCGCTTGTCATCTTTAAATCCTCCTTTTTATATTATTTTGTGAAAAACGCTCCTGTCGGTGTTTTGAAAAAAGTGTCTAATTGGATATCTTCTTGTTTTAAAAAACCAGAATTTGGAAGATCTCCACGCGCTACCATTTCTACGACAGCGCAAGCGGAACTGGCTGTTGTCCAGGAAATTGCGTTCCACATTTTGCCGGCGATCTTTATTGGAAAATAACTACGCACAAACTCCTCTCTTTTTAATTTGCCGTTTTTCCATCCCTCGACCGCCGCATGTAAAAACACAACGTCGTCTTTTACTGGAGGTTTTGCCACCACTAAAATTTCTCCGGCAAGCTGGCGTTTGTTTCTCATATGGAGTTCGTTAAAAAAGAAACGCATCAATTCACAATGACCGGGGTAGCGCATGGTTTTATAGTTTAGTTTTGTAACTTTACCTTCAAAAGTTTCGCACATGGTTCCAAGGCCACCGGAAGTGGTAAACGCTTCTAATTGGTTACCGTCCACAACAATAATTTCGCGATCTTCCATAGCGGGAACATAGGCGCGTTTTCCATCCTTGATGACCTCGCAATCGTTGAGATATTCATTAACGACTCCTTCGGGAGACCAATTAAACGCATACCCTAAAAGGCCTCTAGGGTTTTGCGGAAGAGCTCCTACCCGTAATTCAATAGATCTGAGTTTATCCAACCTTTTAGCGAGGTTAGCTCCAATAATACCTATAAGGCCTGGGGCTAAGCCGCATTGAGGCGCCATGATGCCTTTTGACGAGGTTGAAAGCTCGCGCACTCCTAGAGTGGTGTCCACGTCTTCCGTTAAATCAAAATAGTGACGACCTGCGGCATGGGCCGCTTTAGCGACATCTAAATTTAGATGATAAGGAAGACACGAAATAACGCCATCGTGTTTTTGAATTAGTTTTTGCAAAGCTTTTGTATCCGACAAATCTCCTTCAATTAAGGGAAAAGGAAAGTCTCCCTCAATTTTTAAGGCCAATCCCACTACTGAATAGTTGTTCTCATGTAAAAGGGTCGCTAAAAGGCTGCCCACTTTTCCTAAACCAATAACAAGCATGGAGTTAATTTTTCTGTTCATAATTTTCTCCAATTTTTAACGATGACTTGGAACTATTGCTTGTCGCGCGGTGGCCAAACTATTAAAAAAAATTTTAAAAAGCTAGATTCTTGGAAATATTAAGTTTTTATAAGTCTCTTTAATTTAGAGACGTTTAAACCTTTGAAATTCATTTTTTATATTTGAAGAAGAAAAAAACTAAAAATGCGAAATAGAAATAACCTTCCTATATTTATAAATATAGGTCTTTTAAAAATTTTGGACAGGTATGGAGATTTCCAAAAGTTTTAAAAAATTAAACAGGAGACAGAGATGTCAAAAGGTTATAAAAATTTTATCAGCGGGAAATGGCAGGTCTCTAAAAGCGGACAAACTTTTGAAAATATCAACCCAGCCGACTCGAAGCAAGTAGTGGGTCGATTTCAGAAATCTAATCAAGAGGATATTAATGAAGCTGTAGCTGCGGCCAAAGAAGCGCAAGTTAAATGGCGTAATACTCCCGCGCCAAAACGTGGCGAAATGTTATTCCGGGCTGGAGAACTTTTGTTAAAAAACAAAGATACACTGGCTCGAGAAATGACGATGGAAATGGGGAAAGTTTTTAAAGAAACCGGAGGCGACGTCCAGGAATGTATCGATATGGCTTATTACGCGGCGGGTGAGGGACGCCGTTTGGCGGGGGAAACGGTTCCTTCCGAGATGCCTAATAAATTTTGCATGTCGGTTCGCATGCCAGTGGGTATTGTTGCGGCTATTACTCCTTGGAACTTCCCTATGGCCATTCCCACGTGGAAATTATTTCCCGCCTTAATTGCGGGAAATACGGTGGTCCTAAAACCGGCTAGCGATACTCCTCTTTCCGCCGTAAATTTAGTAAAACTATTAGAAAAAGCGGGCTTTCCGCCGGGAGTCATAAATCTTGTTACCGGAACGGGAGACGAGGTTGGAACTCCGTTGATCGATCACTCCAACGTTAATTTAGTTTCCTTTACCGGTTCGAGTAATACCGGTAGTTTGGTTGCGGAACATTGCGCTAGAAGAATGAAAAAGTTTTCCCTAGAAATGGGCGGAAAAAATGCGGTGATCGTTATGGACGACGCCGATTTAAACTCCGCTTTAGAAGGCGTCCTATGGGGGGCGTTTGGAACGACTGGACAAAGATGTACCGCTTGCAGTCGGGTGATCGTTCATAAGAAAGTAATGAAAAAATTTAACGATCTTTTAATCGATAGAGCAAACAAACTCTCTCTTGGCAATGGCTTGGATGAAAAGGTTGAAATGGGTCCTTTGATTAATGAAAGCCAAAGGCAGAAAGTAAAAAAATACGTCGATATTGGCGTTGAGGAAGGCGCCAAATTAATTGTCGGCGGTAATTACCATAATGTAAAAAACTGTAGAAATGGTTTCTTTTTTCAACCGACGGTTTTTACCGATGTTTCTCCAAAAATGCGAATCGCCCAAGAGGAGATATTTGGACCTGTTTTAAGCGTGATTCCTTGTGATGGCCTTGAACAGGCGATTGGTATTGTCAAAGACTCCAAGTTTGGTCTGTCTTCGGCCATCTATACTCAGGATGTTAATCGCGCATTTAAAGCGATTGAATATTTGGATACCGGTATTACGTATATAAATTCTTCTACAATTGGCGCGGAAATTCAATTGCCATTCGGTGGAACTAAAGGTACTGGAAACGGTCATCGTGAAGCTGGAACCGCTGGTATAGATGTTTTTACGGAATGGAAATCTGTTTATGTGGATTATAGCGGTAAGTTACAAAAAGCGCAGATAGATTAATAAATAATTAATTCCAAAATGAAAAAAAATTAATCTTGGCTTCATGTTTTTTTAATGTTTTCTTCACATATTAAAATATAGGTTCTATAAATGTTTGATAGGGCCTCCCGCATTAGTTTTTCGGCACAAGTTGACACACTCCATCGTACCTTTATTTAGAGGTGTTGTTATGCTGGATTCCTTAAGTCCTTTTACGCCAACCGAGCAAATTCAAATTAAACGAGAGGTTATTGAACTTGCAACTCATTTGCAAGAGGAAGCGGAACGCCAACTGAAATGGACTGAAATAGGTCGCCAAAAAGAATTAGCAAGGATGGTAAACGCGCCTTTAAGTCGCGCCATCTTTATGCTCATGACCGATCAAGTTTTCCGTCAATCAAAAAACCAAGCCATTTTTCAAAAGTTTATTCAGATTTTACGAGAGAATGGGGTTCCAAAGTTTTTTGGAGGGATTGAGCAAGCCGCTTTAGGTTCTTTAAAAATTTTAGGTTCTTATATTCCGAATATTTTTTCTCCGATAGCGGTGTGGTTTATCCAAATGGTTATGCGATATAAGACCAAAAAAATTATCATTCCTGGAGAAACGGCTGCGTTAGAAAGTCATCTTAATTGGAGAAAAAAACAAGGTTTAAGAGTGAACATGAACCACTTAGGGGATATGGTTCTAGGGGAAAAGGAGGCTTTAAAGCATTTAGAAGACTATAAAAGAGATTTAAGAAATTCTTTGGTTGAATGCATTTCGGTAAAGATTTCAACTTTGTTCTCACAGGTCAATCCTGTTGCTCATGAGTACTCTGTACAAATAGTCACCGAGCGTTTAAAAGAGCTTTTAAGAGTTGCGCTAGAGGAAAATATTAAAACTGGAAAAGACAAGCTGGTTTATTTAGACCTTGAAGGGTATCAAGATCTTACGTTAACGATCGACGTCTTCAAATTAATCTTAAAAGATTCTGATTTTAATAAATCCTCCATAGGGATCGCGTTACAAGCTTACCTTCCCGATTCATACCATTTTCAGAAAGAGATAACGGAATTAGCTCAACGACGGATTGCAAATGGCGGTTTGCCAATACGGATTCGAATTGTCAAAGGAGCCAATATGGAAATGGAGCAATGCATTGCATCGTTAAATAATTGGTCGCAAGCTCCATACGCCAAAAAAGTAGAAACAGACGCTAATTATAAACGAATGCTTTCCTATGCTTTTAAAAGAGAAAATATAAAAGCCGTAAAAATTGGCGTAGCCAGTCACAATATTTTCGAAATTTCTTTTGCTAAAACTCTACAAAAATTTAGAGGGATTGACGCAGACGATTTCGAATTTGAGATGCTGGAAGGTATGGCGGATCATGTGCGCCGAAGCGTACAAAGTTTTTTGGGGTCGGTTCTTTTATATGCGCCTATAGCTAAAAACGAAGAGTTCTTAAATGCGATCGCTTATCTTGTAAGGCGATTAGTTGAAAATACGGATGAAGAAAATTTCTTAAGTCATTCTTTTGATCTAAAAGCAGGTTCGACCTATTGGAAAATAGAAGAAGAAAAATTTATATCTTCTTTGAATTTTATTCAAAAACTGGGACCTGCCGAGCCCAGGTTCCGCCAAAATCGCAATACCGAGTACCCAATTCCTTATTCAATTGACGCTTTATGGGAAGAATTTAAACCTAACGCTCCCACAAATTTTTCGTTACCTGCAAATCAGTTTTGGTTAAAAGAAAAAATTGCGTCCAGTATTCGAAAGATTCCAAAAAGTAATCCGGAAAAAATTCCTGTTGTTATCGAAGGTAAAGAGATATGGAAGGAAAGAGAAGAAGGTATTTGCCTGGACCCGTCCAGACCGGGAATTGTGTTGGCATATTTTCAAATCGCCAACCCTGCCGATTTAAAAAAAGCCATTACTTTTAGTAAAAGTTTTTCAACGACTCAATGGGAAATGGATGTAGAGTTTAGAGATCAAGTCTTTGCTCAAGTGGCAGTGGAATTGAAAAAAGCGCGAGCCGAACTGATATCCTATGGACTCATGAACGTGGTTAAAGGCGTTCTTGATTTGGACGCGGAAGTATCGGAAGCCATCGATTTTGCCGACTATTATCCCCGAACGTTAAGATATTATCGCGAAAAGTTTCCTCACCTTCAGTTCAAACCTAAAGGAACGGTTGTGGTTATTTCTCCTTGGAATTTTCCTATAGCCATTCCAATAGGCGGTATTATTGCGGCATTAGCGGGAGGTAACCGCGTTATTTTAAAGCCCTCTCCATTATCGGTTTTGGCGACCTATAAAGCGGCAGTATGCTTGTGGAGAGCGGGGGTCCCTAAAGAGTTTTTACAATTTGTTCCTTGTCATGATAAAGACGCTCATCTATTAACGAATGATAAGAGAGTGGATTTTGTCGTTTTTACGGGAAGCACCGCTACCGCCGATAAAATATTGGAGAATAGACCAGACTGCGACCTTGCGGCAGAAACTGGAGGGAAAAATGTTTCAATAGTTACTGATTCTGCCGACAAAGAGCTTGCGATTAAACAAGTTGTGGAATCTGCTTTTGGTTATAACGGACAAAAATGTTCCGCAACTTCCTTGTTGATTTTAATTAAAGAAGTTTACGACGATCCAAAATTCAAAGCGCAATTAGAGGATGCGGTAACGAGTTTGCCGGTTGGTCCGATTGACTCAACGTTGCATAGTTTTATCAGCCCCTTGATAACCGCTCCCAATGAAAAATTACATAAAGCCTTAACTCAATTAGAACCTGATGAAGAGTGGTTGGTTAAACCTACAGAAGGCGATATAAAAAATCTTTGGAGTCCCGGAGTTAAGTGGAATGTTCAACCGGGTGGCTTTACCCATCGTACAGAATTTTTTGGTCCTGTTTTAGGAGTTATGAGAGCGGAGAGCCTTCAAGAAGCTTGCAAATGGGCTAACGAATCAGGTTATGGGTTGACCGCTGGTTTACAAAGTTTAGATGAAAAAGAGATTAAATATTTTTTTGATACCGTAGAAGCGGGAAACCTTTATGCAAATAATAAAACAACTGGAGCTATTGTAGGAAGACAACCATTTGGAGGTATCAAAGATTCGCGAAGGGGAGTAGGGGGAAAAGCCGGAGGAATTAATTATGTTCTCCAATTTATTAATATTACTGAAAATGAATTGGTAGTACCCACCCCATTTCCTATTAGAGAATCTTCAATTGGAAGAATTATTAATACTTTACAATCTGTCGCTTGGCAGAGAGTTTGCCCAGTAGAAGCCGATGATATTTACCGGGCGATACGAGGGGCAAAAAATTATCTAAGCCGATACAATAAAACATTTTCAATAGAACAACCTTCACTTAAACGCGAAGAGGTTCGAGGACAACTAAATACCTTCCGGTATCGTAAAGTTGGAGATTTTACAGTTCGAGTTCATATTGAAGATAAATTGTCAGATGTTTTGTTGAGAGTTTTGGCGGCGATAATTGCGGGAAATAAAATAACCGTTAGCGTTCCGATTGAAATGAAAAGCGGTGAGATTGTGGAATTTTTGCAAATTCCTCTATTAAAAGAATTGCGGGATAACTTTCATTTGAAATTTGAAAGCGATTTAGAACTTGCATATAGAATTCATAGAAAGCAAATCACTCGAATCGCTTATGCAGGAAAAACAAAAGTTCCAAAAGAGGTGTTTTCTGTTGCCGTAAAAAATGGTTTGACGGTTTTGGTGGACGCGCCATTGACTGAGGGACGAATCGCCATGTTAGAACAGTTTTTTGAACAAAGTCTTAGTCATACATATCATCGTTATGGAAATCTTGGCCTGCGAGGCGTTCACGCAAAAAAAAGTTCCAAGCCCAATGGTTCTCTTGTTATGAAATAAGAAGTAACGTTCTTTTATCGCGAAGCTAAACCTATGCTAAAATTGCCTTTCTAATTAATTCGAAGAGGTTTGCATATGTTTTTGCTTCAAATGTTACGCGTTCTAATCGTTTCTATCTTTGTTTTTACTTCCGTTTACGTTCACGCCGCTCCATCGTCTAAATTAGGAAGCGTTGATTTTCCAACATCGGGTTCCGCAGAATCGCAAAAACACTTTCTTCGCGGCGTCGCCGCATTACATTCTTTTTGGTATGACGAGGCTCAACGAGCCTTTCAAGAATCTACAAAAATTGACCCAAGCTTTGTGATGGGATATTGGGGCGAAGCTATGACCCACAATAAACCGCTATGGGAAAAACAAGATACCGAAGCGGCGAAAGAAGCGTTAACTAATATAAAAGATGTCTCAAAAATAACGGTTCGGGAATTGTCTTACTTGGAAGCCGTTATGCAGCTATATGGCGATGGCGATAAAAAATCACGCGACGAAGCGTATGCAAACTCTATGGAAAAAATTTATCGAAGTTTCCCAGACGATCTAGAAGCCGCATGCTTTTATTCATTGTCATTGTTAGGCGCCACAAGACATATGGAAAATAAACTTCGTTTTAAGGTCAAGGCGGGAGCGTTGGCTATGGAAGTATTCCGGAAGAATCCGGAGCATCCGTGTTCGGCGCATTATGCAATACATGCTTTTGATCATCCGGACTTAGCGATTTTAGGTTTGCCCGCCGCTAGGCGTTATGCGCAAATTGCCCCAGCTTCGCACCATGCTAATCACATGCCCGCTCATATTTTTGTGCAACTAGGTATGTGGCCAGAAGCGGCCGCTTCAAACGAAGCCGGTTGGAAATATTCTAAAGAATGGGTTGAAAGAGAAGGATTGCCTAAAAGTAAACGCGATTACCATAGCCTGCAATGGTTGCACTACGTTTATCTGCAACAAGGCATGTACGAAAGAGCCGATATTGTTTTTCAAGATAAGTTAAAAGATATCCAAGCCGCCGTTAAAAGTCCCGCAGGATTGAACGCAAAAACGAATCGGCGCACCGCCAAATATTTGGATAGAATGGTTGCGGCATCTGTTTTTGAAAAAGAACAGTGGGAGTTTGCATTGTCTTTCATTGAGCCGCCGGGCTGGAAACCGAAAAGCTATAATCAGGCGGTATTGCTTTTTGTGCGAGGATTTTGCGCGGCCAAGCTGGGTTCAAGCGATGTAGATAAACATTTAACGGGATTAAAAACTATTCGTAACGAGGGTTTTAAGGAAAATTATTACGAACGTTTGGATATGCTGGATGTTTGGATTTCTCAAATACAAGCGGTGAAGGAATTGAGTAAAAAAAATTATAAAGAAGCTGTCTTTTTTGCGAAAAAAGCGGTTGCAAGCGAAGAAAAACTTCCCGATCCTTCGGGACCTCCTCAGGTATTAAAACCATCCTACGAGTTGTTAGGAGAGATTCTTCTGCAAGCTGGAAAAGTAGAGGACGCGGCCAAGCAATTCGCCATTTCAATTTCACGCCATACCAATCGCGCTAGATCTTTACTAGGAGCGGCGCGTGCCGCCTCCAAAAGCGGAGCAAAAGAAGAAGCTAAAAGTTTGTATTCCAAGTTTCTGGCAATTTGGGCTAAAGCCGATAACAGTCGTCCTGAATTAGCGGAAGCAAAAGCTTATATCAATTAAACAATTTAAAAGCTGGTATTCTGAGAAAAAGAGACCATACTGACAAGATTAGGAAATCCCTCCTAATATGGAGGGTCAATAATATGGTTAATCCACCCATGGATTAGATTTGTTCTTCTATTTTAATAACCTTTAAAGGAGGTCAAATCTATGGATATGAATACATTAATTTGGATAATAGGAGTTGTTGGCGGCACTTTTGGTATAGGGCTTTTTGTCTGGTACACATAAGAATAACTCTGTAATCACATTTTATGCTTAAGCAATTCGATAAAAGCGTACCGGCCAAATAGGGTTGGTACGCTTTTTTCTTTTTTTACAAAATTAAATGCCAATAACACTGGTATTTTTCAATAAAGGGATCATATTAATTAGTTAGGAATTATTTCCTGTATCTGGAGGGTCGTCAATATGATCAGTCCGCCAGTAGTTTAGGTTTGTTCTTTTGTTTTAATAACCTTAAATGGAGATCAAACCTGTGGAAATGACAACAATTATTTGGGTTATAGGTGTGGTTGCCGCAACTTATGCTATTGGAATTTTTACGTGGTATACGAAGTAATAACCTTTTAACCTATTTAAATAATCTGATTTAAAAGAAGGCGTATCAGCCAGTGGTTGGTACGCCTTTTTTATTTTTTAAAGTTAAAAAATTAGGAAATTTTCCAATGTAGTTGATCATAGAAATTAAGGTGTTGGTCAACAATGAGAACGCCCTTTTTATGGTTGGGTTTGGGTGGGATTAAATAAGTCGCTAGTTTTGGATCTTCTCTTCTAATATGCCTTAAAGCCGTTCTAATGACTCGGTTTACTCGGTCATAAGCTTTCTCTAAATCATTTCCTCTTTTTGCGTATTCTTCTTCATCTGAAAAATCTTGTTCATAAGAACTTGCAATGGCTCCTCTGCTGATTAGAGAATTTTCAAAGTTTGCTTCTAAGTTTAATGCGGAAAACCCCTTTTCCGGATTGCGGAGAAGGTCGCTGATTTCGTTGGGGCTATTTTTGTGGATCGCAATTAAATGGAAAATATAACTCAAGCCCTTAGTAACTGGGAGAATGAGCTTTGGACCTCCATGAAACCTTATTTCGAAGTGGGTTTGGTCAGCCGTCCGTCGAAAAATATTTTCTGAATTGGGGTTACTAATATCTGTTTCAATAAGTTCACGCAAAAGATCGTCGTCCGAAACCCATAGAGGTATTCCCTCGTATTGCATCAAACTGTCTAAGCTAAAAAGATTCGTTTTCCATTCTTTGATTTGATCGAGCAACATTTGGCAGGTTGCAAGTAAAACTCCTTCCAATTTTGGAATTAGTTTTTCGAGATAGTTAATTTCTTTTAATGATTTTTCAGCCGTTTCGCAAAAAAGGGATAATGAAAAACGGTTCATATTAAAATGATAAAATAAATCTTCAATCCCTCTAAGGCGACTTCCAAAATCTTGGTTCAATATATCTAAAGCTTCATATAAAGAATCTAAAGTGTCGTCAATCGCGTCCAATTTATCAGGATCAAAGTTTTCTATATTAAAGCTTTCTATCTCATTTGCTGGTATTACCTCCTTGATACTATGCGACATGGTTGATTGAATTTTTAAGGTTTCCAGCGATATGTCGTCCTCAATCACCGTTACTTCACAAGCGGGAATTCCAAATAATCTTTCGGGCCGGTTTAATTCTTTAGAGCCATGAAGAACATTGACTACGTTTTTTTCAATTTCGACGATAGGTTGATAAAAGTTATCGGCCATTTTCCAATGTATTGAGTTTTTTCTTCCTTCTAATAACGTTTGGTATGGCGTATTTAGATTTTGAGATTTAGATATTCCAGATATTATTTCTTGATCTGCCAATTGATGATGTTTCTGGTATTTCAGTCTTAATTCTGAAAACGAAATTCTTATAATGAATAGACAAGTCCAGATAAAGTCGCTAACTACCCGAGTTTGATCCTCACTTTGAGTTTCTTTTAATAAAGCTTCTAGCCAATCGCTTTTGCTAAAAGTTAAATTCCAACAACTTAGGAAATCGATAATGGGTTGATGAAGCCAAGAAGATGAAGTTTTAAGTTCTTCCGATTTATTTATGAACTCGGCTTTTAATAATAAAGCTTGGCAGCAAAATAATTTAAGAGTGATTAAATGGTTAAAGCGCAATTTGTGATTTTCGTTCGTTGGGTTTTGAAAAATTACTTCTTCAAAATTTTCGAACATTTTTTCCCCTGGCGGGTTATCACAATCTTCTCTTAAAAAATGGATGAAAAATTCTGGGTAAGCTTCTGGCAAACCTTCTTGCGCTACAATAGCTATAAAGTCATTAACGAAGTTTTTATATTTTAAAGTTTCGCAGTTTGTTTTCATAAAAAGTTTAAATATGGCGGGAATTATTTTTTTAGAGATTTAAAGGATTAAAAATTTAATCTCTCGGTGGTAGAATAGCTTAATCCTATCAAATATGAGGCAAGAGAATGAAACGAAATATTTTAAATAATATCAAAAAATTACGTTTTATCGTTTTCTTATGGTTGTTCGTTTTTATGGCATCGTCCGCTTTTGGACAATCGCATGCGACGATCCATGAAGGGTTTATTTTTAAACTGGTGGAGGCTGACATGTCATCCCAAAAAGTAAGAACGTTTAAGGTCAAAGAAATTTTAGATGGAACTTGGAGTCATCCAACCATAGAAATTGGAATGGAAGAGGGCTCCTCGGCAATTCACGTTACCGCTCAAGATGTATATTCGCCTCCTCCTAAACCAACGAACCCAGAAGCCATTCATATGGTATTGGCGTTTCAATTACCTCCTGGAAAAACGCGCGCTGATTTTGCCAAATTTAAAGTTTTGGACGGACCTTGGGTTGCTTCAAATAACGGCAGTAATGCGGCAACCATATGGACTAATAGATCGGGCGATTGGATTTTTGACGCTTTTGAAGACGTGGTATTTGCCTCGAAGAAAGACTTTGAAACTGCCTATGCGGGTAACGAGGAATTAGGAAAAGCCGGGGAAGGACTCTTTGGCGATAAAGTTCTTGTGGCGATTGTTGAAGAGCAATAAAGGTTGAATTAAATTCTTCTAAAAAAATCTTATTAAAGGAGCGCCGGGTTATATAGGGAAGACATTAATTCCCTGGTTAACGCGTTAGCCCTTTCCTTGGCTTTTAAGTAAATAGAGTATAAATCGGTCGATGGACTGAAAGTTCATCGAAAGTATTAAAAACTCAAGAGTTGGTCGTTAAATTTGGTATTTCCAAATATAAAACTTCTTTGGATAGAAGAGTCCATTAATTGTTTTAAAAAACTCCGAATTCTTCTACTAAAATAGTTTTTTAGTCGTTTTCTTTCCTCTTTTCAGAATAAACCTGATTCTGATAAATTCATTTCAAAATAATTCGATATTTTCGTAAAAATCCCCATTTTTCAAAAAAATTGGGAATAAAGTTTAACTAAAACCATCCCTTCTTAATGAGAGCCCAAAAGGGGTTTTCAACGCTAACCGGAAAATGATTTCAGCGATTGCCTTGAGGTCTAAAAATATTTACGCGCCCGGTTAAAAAAATAAACTAAACGAAATTGAATTTCGTAGTTTTTGGGGATTTGCGGAATCCCTTTTATTGTTGAATCGTTAAGGAGGAAAAGATGGTAATCCAATTCTTTAGCAGGCGGGGGCACTCGTTTGCGATTCTGGGAATTGTCTTGCTACTGTCATTAGGGGTTTCGAGCGTTTTCGCGGCTGAACATAGTCACGATGGCAAGAAACATGTAATGGCCTCGGCAGATAACCCGGAATGGATGAAAAAACTTCAAGGGCAAGTAGACCGCGAAGAAAATGAAAGCGGTCTCAAAGGAAGGAGTCAAAAACTAGATAGTACTTTCATGAAGTTAATGGGGAAAGTAAGGCGCGAGTTAAAAGAACACGCCGCTCCCGCTTCTTCTGGCGGTATGTATCACGACTCCTGGTCTGCGCATCAAATGGGACAATCCTTTTTGTTAGGTCCGACGGAAGCTTCGGCTAAAGTCCAAAGAGGAGCTCATTGTCCTAGTTCTGCGCCTGTTAAAAGTTACGACGTCTCTGCAATTAATGTAGAAATAACCTTGAATCAATGGGGAGATTACTACCCGGGTTATATGTATGTCTTAACTAAAAACGTTGAAGGCGTGCGCGCTGATGAAAAGAAAAATGCAGCAGCTCGCGAAGACGAAAATGATCCTGGCGCTATTATTACCGGCCTTCAAGGAGATTTGATTCAACCTCTCGTTATTAGAGGAAATCAAGGCGACTGCGTTCGTTTTAAGGTTAGAAACTCAGTCGAAGACGAAGACATTGGATTTCAAGTCAACGGATCGGCAATGATAATCAGCTCTACAGGACAACCGGCCACTGCGGCTACTCCTGGCGCGATTGTTCCACCTGGCGAGTCGCAAGACTTCGAATGGTTTATTCCGATTGACGAACAAGAAGGCGGCCGAATGATCCAAAGTCATGCGGGTCGAGATCCTTCCTCCTTAGGCTTGATTGGATCTTTTATCGTTGAGCCTAAAGGTTCTACTTACTTGAGTCCATTTTCGGCTAAACCCTTGGATAGCGGTTGGGAAATGATTATCGCTAACCCTGATAGGAAAGACTTCCGTGAATTTGTTCTTTTTTACCATGAAGTGGGCGATGAATCTTTTCGACCATTGAACCGTCATGGGGAAATGATTCCGCAACGGGACCCTCAAACAGACGCTTATCGTCCATCCGCAAGGGCGATGAACTATCGTAGCGAACCGTTCGGTATTAATAATTTAGCTCAACAAGAAAGACATTTTCATTACGAAGACGAGTCGTTGTCGTATAGTTCTTATACCTTCGGCGACGCCCCAACCACCATTCCTCGTTCTTACATGGGCGACCCAGCTAAGTTTCGGTTAGTTCATGGCGGCGGCGAGGTTTTCCATTCGCATCACCCACATGGAGGTTCAATCCGGTGGTTGCGTTCTCCAAAACGAGAACCTGGTTTGGAAAATATGATCACCGCAGCTTGGGACGGTCCTGTTAAGTATCCAGTTGTTCGAACCACTTCCGACCGTGTCGATGTTGAAGTAATCGGTCCTTCCGAAGTAATCGATCTTGAAACAGAATGTGGATCTGGATTATGTCAGCATTTAGCCGGAGACTTTTTGTTTCACTGCCATGTGGCCCATCATTATGTGGCGGGTATGTGGGGTTACTGGAGAGTTTATAACACCTTACAATCCGGAAACTATCCTTATGAAAGTACCGACGTAATGCCGCCATTAGCGGAATTACCGGATAGACAAGGTAGAATTCCAAAAGGGGTTTCATCGGAAGAAATAGCCGGTAAAACCATGGACTGGTTTGGTAAAAAGTTTAATGTAGTCGCTTCCGGTAAGAGCGATTGGAGTAAAGACACGCCTACCGTCAATATTAAAGACTGGGTTAAGTACATGTTGCCTCCTCAAGGTAAACCCGGTCATACCGATGACGAAAAAGGGCAAATCTTGGCTTATGACGGTTCCGTTTGGGATTACGGTTGGAAAGGTAATCGAGCTTTATCTGAACGCGAATCAACTTTAATTACGCCAAAATATAAGTCTCCACATCCAGGCAAACGTCACTCGATTCTTTTCGAGCCTAATAATGGAAAGCTCGCGTGGCCTCATTTTAATCCGCATTTTGGCAAGCGCATTCCTTTTGCGCGGAACCATGGCGGAGCGCCTTGGTTGGAACCTTTTCATATGTTGAATGACAATTCCTACGCAAGTACCGAACCAGGTAGCGCGGGAATGGGACCCAATGTTGAAAATACGGCTCCTTCTAAACCTGGGGAACATGGTCGCTGGAGTTTATGTCCAGCAGGCGCAGGTAGGAAACAGTATTCAATTCATTTTATTAACACTCCGATCGAGTTGACTCCACAAGTGGGGCCTGTCGCTCCGGTTGTCGATAAGTATGGATTGATTTATGTTCTCGAAGAAGAATTGGAAGAAAAAAAGAACGATCCGAAAAAAGCTATCCCATTAGTTTATCGGGCAAACGTCTACGATTGTGTTGACGTGGTTCTTTCAAGCGAATGGAACGACGACGACTTCACTAATTTCCAAATGTCGAAAGTCAATATCCATCCGCATTTCTTTCAATTTGATAACCAAGCGTCTGACGGCGTTATCTCTGGGTTTTCTTACGACCAATCTATGAGATCGTATTTGCAATTTGATAAGAAAATGAAAAAGGGTAAAGACGGACACGAGCATCATGTTGGTATGCCTGTTCCTATGAACTCTAGACTTGTCAGTGACGCAAAAGTTGGCGCTAGATCGGTTAAGATTCAAATGGCTAAACATTCGACTCCTTTTCACGAAGGTACGGATGTTATGATTGGTATCGAAACGATGGCCAACAAAGAAGCTCGTTGGATTGGTTCGATGAGTCCAAAACCAAAAACTAATCCGCATAATGGCGCTTTGGAAGGCGATGGAGTTTACACGCTTCATCTTACTGAGCCATTAAAGAAAGCTCACAAAAAAGGCGAAATCGTAACCACTGAGTTTGTTCGTTATCGATTGTGGGTTGACGCAGACGTTGGATTGGTTTTCTGGCATGACCATGCATTTGGCGCAACCACTTGGCCACATGGCGGTATTGGATCGACAATTGTTGAACCTTGGGGTTCTACTTATCATGATCCAGTTACAGGGCAAGAAGTTCGTAGTGGTCCTGTAGTCGACATTCATGGTTCAGAACCGGTTGCTTACGCTCGTAGCGGAAGTTTCCGCGAAATCGTAGTTCAATTGCACGACACGGTTCCACACACCGCGCAATTGGTTACTGAAGGCAACCCGCCGGGTATGAGTCGAGAGAATGCGATCGCCGCAGGGCAATCCATTTCTTTCCAAATGCCAGATACGATGTTGGAATCTGCATTTCCAATGTTAAATGGAGGAACGCATACCTCGGGCGGTGGATTCAATTTTAGAGCCGCATCTTTGGCTTCTAGATTGAAAAGCAATCCAGATCCGTCAAAAATGTTTTCCAGTAAAGTTCATGGAGATCCTACCACGCCGATAATTCGGGCTTACGTAGGGGATAACGTTATGTTCCGATTACTTCATGGAATGATGAACGAAACTCATACCTTTGTTTTATCGGGTCACGGGTATCGTCCAGAACGTTATGACGAAGACTCGCGCGTAACCAACGCAATTCATATTGGAATCGCGGAACGTTACGACATGGCTACCACTGCTGGCGGTTATCAACAAATGGCGGGGGATTATCTCTTCCATGATGGTCGTTCTTCTCATTTAGGAGAAGGTAGCTGGAGTATCTTTAGAGTTTTTGATAAAACTCAGAAAGATTTAAAACCGCTTCCAAACAATATGGACTTCGCTAAAAAAGTGAAGACAAAAGTTTGTCCTGCGGACGCTCCGGTTAAAAACTTTAGCGTATCTGCCGTAAACAAAGGATTGAAGTTTAATCCTAATACGGAAGACGAAATCGAAGTGGATTTTGAGCGTATGTTGTTAGCCGCTAACGCTGATGGAGCGATTTATGTTCTTGATAACGAGATCAGTAAAGTTGCGGATGATGGGCATATGCCACATCCGTTGACCTTGCGCGCGAATATAGGCGATTGTGTCAAAGTTAAATTGACTAACCGCTTAGAATCGGGCAACGCTTCTATGCATGTTAATAATATGGCGTTTGATCCGTTGGTATCTCAGGGTATAAATGTTGGAAATAACCCAGGCGACCAAACGGTTGCTCCTGGTAAAACCAAAACTTATACCTACTACGCTCATCCAGATTACTACCTGAATGGCGGTTTGATCTGGGATTTTGGTAACCTCACCAAGAATGTCCGCAACGGAATGTATGGCGGAATCATTATTGGACCTAGAGGTTCCGTGTACCGTCATCCAGATACGGGTAAAGATATTACCTTGGCTAATTCCTGGAAAGCGGACGTTATTGTAGACAAGTCTTATCCTGAAAACCGAGATCTTGAGAACTACCGTGATTTCGCGTTGTATTTCCAGGATGAGGATAACATTCTTGGCACTTCATTTATGCCATATCTGCAAAACGTTGCAGGTTTGACCGGCGTTAACTATCGGTTAGAGCCTTGGACTTATCGCGAAGACGAGGGTTGTGAATTAGGCAACATCTTCACCGCCTGCGTAGCCGCAGATAAAGATCCAGCAACGCCAACGTTGAAAGCCCATGCGGGAGACAAAGTAATGATCAATGTCTTTGGCGGGCACAACGAGCAGAACCAAATGTTTAACCTGGACGGCCATCAGTGGCGTCGTCACATCAAACAAGAAGGTTCGGACATGATCGACGTTGAGGAATTTGGCGGCGGCGAATACATCCAAGCCTACTTAAAAGATGGGGCTGGCGGTACTTATCATAATCCAGGTACCTACCTCTGGTTGAACGCTCGCACGCCTTATCAGCAAGCGGGTCAATGGGGTTATTTTAAAGTGTTGCCTAAGGGAGACGGCTCGATTCTTCCTCTGGGTAATGTAACTCCAAAAGGCGTTAAGGCAGAGAAAGACGCCGAAGAGCGATTGTCCATGAATCGGTAAACGATCCGCGGTTTGTTGGACAATTTTTGGGGACCTCCTTGGGGAGGTCCCCTTTTTTTTTTAAAAAAACATTTTTTACAAGAATAAAAAGGCCTTCATTCGATCTTTATATATAAGAGGTTGACCTTTCAAAGAAGAGCCTATCGAAACCATCAAACTACCTTCTCGGTAGGCTCTTCGACTTTTCTTTTCAAAAAATATCCAAATTAAAAATTAGTTCTTTTGATTTAGACCTTTGACGATATAATTTATCGCGAGGTGATTATATGGATACCAATGAACGAAAAGATCTGAAGCTAAAAATTGAAAAAGGGATTGAAGAGGAAAAAGAGTTAATTCAAAGCCTTGAAGAAACCTCTAAACCCGTAGCCCCCGATAACGCTATTGGCCGCTTGACAAGAATGGAGGCGATTAATAGTAAAAGCATTAGCGAAGCCTCTTTGAACTCGTCCCGATCAAAGCTTGCCAAATTAGAAAAAGCCCTAAAAAAAATTGACGATCCAGATTTTGGCGTTTGCGTCAATTGCGAAACTCCTATCCCTCATGGAAGAATCATGCTGATGCCAGAATCTACCCTTTGCGTTCCTTGCGCAGATAGAAGATAATAAATAATTATTTTTTCTTGACCTTCCATCGAAAACCATCCTGAAACTGTTGATATTCGATACATCATTTAGTTTTAATACGCAAAAAACTTTTATTAAAAAAATTATCGAAGAAATTATAAAAAACCAGGATAATTAAGAATAGATAAACATTCTAAGTTCTTTTATTAAGTTTCTTATATTACTTATTATTTAATATCTTTATTATGTTTTTATTTTCCTGGTTTACGCAAAGTTAAATGAAACTTATTCGAGACATTCCCATAAGAAATAAGCTGACAAGAATCATAACGATTACAAGTAGCTTAGCTTTATTTCTTGCTTTTACCTCATTCGCGATTTTTGAATTAACGACATCTCGCCAAGTTATATCAAAAGAATTGTTGGGAATCGCAAATATTATTGGGGCCAATTGCGTTGCCGCATTGGAGTTTGAAGACCCCAAACCAGGCGAAGAAACGATACAATCTTTAAAAGCCGATCCAAGGATTGTTGCAGCAAGTATTTATGATAAGAACGGGAAAGTTTTTGTTAGGTATAAAAAAGATAAAACAAAAGAAATTCAAATTCCCGCTTCGCCTCCTGAATCTGGGGTTAATTACCAAAATAACTTTCTTGAGGTTTCCCAACCCATCCTTTTTAAAAATAAAAAATACGGGACCATTTACCTTCAGGCAGATTTAACAAGTTTATATGATCGTCTTAAAAGTTACGCCCAAATTTCTATAATGGTTCTTTTGGTTTCTTTTGTATTCACTTTTTTGCTTTCTTCCAAGCTAAATAAATTGATATCTGAACCTATAGAACGTTTAACTAAAACAGTTAAGACATTGGGTTCCGGTAAAATGGATATAAAAGCCGAGGTTTTTGCAAATGACGAAGTTGGGGTTTTAGCCAACGCTTTTAACCAAATGACTGAGAATTTGCTTAAAACGACTGTATCAAGGGATTATGTCGATAATGTTTTAAAGAGCATGACGGATTGCCTAATAGTTATTTGCCCAAAAGGGAAAATAAAAAGTCTTAATCAAGCGACATTAGCTCTTTTGGATTACGAAGAGGACGAGCTTTTGAATCGCCCCATTTATTCCATATTTAACGACGACAAAGATTCTATTGAACAACTTCTAATGGGAGAATTACTTGCGGAAGGTCGAATCACCAATATAGAAAACAAGTTTATTGCTAAAAGTGGGGATAGCATACAAATCCTTTTTTCGGCATCCGTTATGCGTTCGTCCGATGGCGAAGTTAACGGAATTGTTATAGTCGCTCTGGATATTACGCTTAGAAAACAAGCCGAAGAAACGTTAATTCACGCGAAAGAAACGGCAGAAACAGCCAGTCGCACAAAATCCCTTTTTCTGGCAAACATGAGCCATGAAATTCGAACGCCATTAAATGCCATTCTAGGCTATGCACAAATCTTACTTCGAAGGAAAGATTTAGATATTGAGCAAAAAAGAGCTATTGAAACTATCGATAACAGCGGTAAAAGTCTGTTGGAATTATTAAACGATATTCTCGATATATCTAAAATTGAAGCGGGAAGACTGGATATTAAATTGTTTAATTTCAGTTTGCATGCTTTAGAGACTAATCTTACAAAAATGTTTGAACTTCAATGCCATAAAAAGAAATTGGATTGGATAGTCAATGGCCCCAAGGAAGACTCGGTTGTTCTTGGAGACGAACCCAAAATAAGGCAAGTGTTGATCAATATTATCGGGAATGCCATAAAGTTTACCGATTCCGGTCAAGTGAAATTTAAAATTATTCCGTTATTATTCGATGACTACCGATTTGAAGTTATCGATACAGGGAAGGGTATTCCAAAAGAATCCCATGAAAAAATTTTTGAACCATTTTCACAAGAAGAAGAAGGCGCGTTAAAGGGCGGTACAGGGTTAGGATTGGGCAATATGTAAAAACAGCTGGATTTAATGGGTTCTAAGCTTTGTCTCGAATCGACTGTGGGAAAAGGGTCTAGGTTTTATTTTACGTTAAAACTACCATTGGCCGTGGGCGCCGTTGCCGACGAAAAAAGCCATACCTTGGATCGTAAAGTTTTACACTTGGCGAAAGGTTTTAAGGTTAAAGCTCTTATAGTGGACGATGTGCAAGAGAATCGCGACGTTTTATCGGCTATCTTGGAAGGGGTAGGGATTGAAACGGAGACGGCGATAAACGGTAAAGAAGGATTGGAAAAACTTCCCGAGGTTTTGCCGGACGTTATTTTTTTAGATATGAGAATGCCGGTGCTGGATGGCGAAGAGACTTTAAAAGAAATTCATAAAATATACGGATCGAATCGATTTAAAATTATTGCTTATACCGCTTTTGCGTTTGACCATCTTGAAGAAAATTACCGAAAACTTGGGTGCCACGGTTATATTTCAAAACCATTTTTGTCCGAAAAGATATTTGAAGTTTTAAATGGGTTGCTTAATGTAGAGTTTGATTACGAAGAAGAAAGCGATTCCCAAGAGTTTTCATTTGAAAATGTTCTTATTCCCGACGAGTTACTTTTAGAAATTAAAACAACGGCAAAGTCTTATAATATTTCTAAACTTGAAACTTTATTTGAGGAACTAGATAAATTAGATGGCGACAGTAAAGGTTTAGCCCAAATTCTGGGAAATTATTTAAATAATTACGATATTGACGGCATGTTAGAAGTTTTAGAAAAAATAAAAACTAAGGTCTAAATAGGTGGAAATGGCCTTATAATTAGGATTTAGCTTCATTCAACTTGCTATCTAAATTTTTGGTTAGAAATTAATAATTGGGAGAATTATTCAATGGACGCAGTTAAATTTTATATGGACGAGTCAATTATAAGCGTCGACTCTCAAACCACCATTTTAGAAACCGTAAAGCTTATGCGGGATAAAGCGATAGGTTCTGTTTTAGTATCGGAGAAAGAAGAAATTAAAGGTATTTTTACGGAGACCGATCTTTTAAGAAAAGTAATTGCCGAAGAAAGTTCCCCGAAAGAGATTTTGGTTTCCTCCGTTATGAGTCAACCACTGATGACGATTGATTGTGAAATGTCGATGGTAGCGGCATTTTTAAAGATGCAGCAAAGTAATATCCGACATCTTGGAATCACGGAAAAGAAAAAAATTATTGGCGTAATTTCTATTAAGGATATAGCCAACTATTACGTCAATAAATTCCGACCGAATAATTAATCTCTATTAAAAACTGGTATCGGTAATGGTTGTAGAGCCGGTAGCGTCAAGCGTGCCGTCTATGGTATTACCAGATCCGGATATTTGGATATCGCCTGAGGTTGCGATTGTTTTGTCAGTGGAAAATGAGAAGCCGCCTGCGTTGTTAGTGTCGGAATCCGCTGTAGCGGTAAAGTTACCCAAAGTAGTTAGATTGGTTTGAACCGCTACGTCTCCACCTGCGTTAACGTTCAAAGAGTTGAACGAGGAGTCTCTTTTAATAAAGCTTACCGTACCGGCGTTTGCGTTGGAGTTTAAGTTTAAAGAACCTATGTTAGAACTTTGGACACTGGTAATTCCGTCTACAGTGATCAATTGATTATTGATTCCGCCCAAGTTTAAGGAACTTGATGAGATGTTTTGCAACTCGGCTCCGTTTATACTCATATTGCCTGATGTCAGTCCAAGGCCGATAGAACCGCCGTCGGAAACTTGAATGTTGGTTGCCGCTAAGCCGCTATTTAACGCTCCCGAAATATTTACGTCGTTGGCGGAAATGTTTAGCGTTTGATCGTTTGCGGTTACGGTCCCGCCATTGCGAATTGATAAGTTACCCAATCCATTAGAATCGGAGTCGGCGTTCAAATTCATTTCGCCGGAGGATTCAACATTACCGCCGTTGATATCGATGTTATCGCCAGCTGAAATATTAGTTTCATTATTCGATGTAACGTCTCCGGTTACAACAACGTCGTCTTCTGATTCCACATCGACGCTTTCTCCCGATACCGAACCATAAATTACCGTATCGTCGCCCGCGTTAACTTCTACACTGGTAGTTGCATCAACGGAACCGCCTGTTCCAACTACCACATCGTCGCCTGCCGTAATTTGCACAGATTCGGTTGTGACCGTTCCAGCGCCGCCAACCACTACATCGTCTCCTGCATTAATGGTAGTGGCTCCTAAATCGTTCGATCCATTTAGCGAAACATCATTTCCTGCGTCGATACTCGTTGTAGAGGAAGTTAAGGATCCGTCGAAGCGGGTAGTAACGCTATCTACGGCATCTACGGTGACGTTATCAAAGCTTGTAACGCCGCCAAAGTGTACGTCGTCTCCAGCCGTTAAGGAACCGGTTTGGATTGAAACGTCGCCCGCAGTGCTTACGTCGATTCCGGCATTGGCAGTTAAATTAGTGATGTTGGAAGTTCCCGCAATGCGAACGCTACTTCCCGACATCAAACTTGCATCCACCGTTATCAGAGCGTTACTTACGCTAATATGATCGGTGGCGTTTGCGTTTAGTGTAGTAATGTTTGAAACGGAATGTATTCCAATGTCGTCGCCTGCCGTAACGTCCGCCGTTTGAATGGTTACTATACCGCGAGTGGAAAAGTCATTGCTAACGTTAACGTTTAAGTTTGTGGAAGTTAAAGTACCCGCTTGGGTGAAGTTAACCGAATTGATTACGTTCAACGTTTCGATGCTAACGTCGTCTCGGGTATGGGTATTTCTTCCCGCTTCAATATTGGCTACATCCGCTTGAGCATTTTCTCTAATAACGAAGTCAGTATTTGCATTTGCATTGAGTTCTTCTACTGCTGTATCGCCGCCAACGCTTATAGACTCTCCTTGAATATCGACCGTTTTACCTTTTAAAGTTTTAAAAGAAATTCGATCTCCGCCGTTTGCCACGAGTTCGTCAAAGTTTAGCGTTCCGGTTCCGTAAACGTCGTCTTGAGCGGTTAACTGAGCGTTTCCAACCGTTAATATTCCGCGGACTACTACGTCGTTGCCAGCGTCGGCTACTAATGTATCAAATGTGGAATCTCCGTTAAACGCTACGCTGTGTCCTGCTGTTAAGTTTGCGGTGTTTGATGTCATTCGTCCATAGACGCTAATGCTAGATCGAATCTCTGGATCGGTGTCATGATTAGCTAGAGCCGTTAAGTTATTAATGTTAATGTTTTCATCCATCTCAGGATTGCCAGCCTCGTAATCGTTTCTAAAGTAAATACTTTGTTGGGCGTTTAAATCAGCGGTTGGAACCGTTAGATTGTCGTAGATGTTAATTCTACTACCCGAAGTTACAGTCAAGTTTTGCGCGATGTTGGTATTTCCTCTAATAGTAGTGGTTCCTTGAGAGTTTAAGGCGACGTTGTCAGAATTCAATTCATTGCCAATACTCAGGTAGTCGCCTGAGGTTGCCGTCAGGGTTTGAATATTTGAAACCGATTGCAAACTAATGTCGTCGCCCGCGTTCAAATTAGCCGTTGTAGACGTTAAGGAACCGCGAGTTGAAATATCCTGGTTTGCATCAATGGTTAAGTTGTCTATTGTTACGTCGCCATTTGTCGCTACGTTATAACCTGCCGTTAAATTGGCTGTAGTGGATTCCAAGGTTCCATAGAGACTAATGCTAGAACGGTATTCAGGGTCTGTGTCGTTCTGAGCGGTGGCGTTCAAAGTACCGATGTCGATCGTATCGGCGCTACCGACTTTATAATTGTTTCTAAAATAAATGCTGTTTTGTGCATCTAGATTTGCGGTAGTTGCGGTCAAGTTATCGTAAATATTAATACCGGCGCCGGAGTTAATTGTAAGAGTTTGCATGCTCGTATTTCCTCTTACGGTAACGTTGCCAAGCGAAGTTAAATTGACGTCAGTTGCGGTTAATTGATTGCCAATGTTTAAGCCATCCGCCGCATTTGCAATTAATGTTTGAATATTGGAGATGGCGCTTACTTTAAGATCGTCTCCAGCCGTCAAATCAGTCATTACGGAAGTCAGTTGGCCGTAAACGGTCAAATCGTTTCCTGCATCAACAGTGAGGTTATTTACCGTAGAATTGGCGTTGACACTTACGTTATAACCCGCCGTTAAGTTTGCCGTCGTTGAATCTAACGCGCCGCTGACGCTGATCGAGGATAGGACCGCTGGGTCTGTATCGTGTTGTGCCGTAGCGTTTAAAGTATTGATCGAGATATTATCTCTTAAGCTAATATTGCGTTGAGCGATTAAATCGCCCGTTGCCGATGCGAAAGTTCCATAGACACTGATAGAATTTCCTGCCGTAGCGTCAAAGTTTTGGAGAGTCGTTGTTCCTTGAATGGTGATATTGTCTTGCGCGGTCAAGGTCGCTTGAGTTCCCGTTAACGAATTTCTTATAGAAATATCATTTGTCGCATTAGCGGTTAGGCTTGCGGTATCCGAAACGGAATGGAGACCTAGACTATTTCCGGCAGACATGTTTGCGGTAGTAGAAGTCAATTGACCGCGAACGATGATATCTCTACCGGCGACAATGGTCAAGTTGTCGGCAGAAGTAACCGCGTTAATACTGACGTTATAGTCTGCGTTTAAGTTAGCCGTTACCGAGGTTAACGAACCGGTTACGCTAACGCTTGAATTCATAGAAGGATCGGTGTCGTGATGCGCGGTGGCCGTTAAAGAATCTATGTTTAAATTATCTCTAAGGTATATATGTCTTTGAGAATTAAGAACGCCTGTCGCTATCGTAACTGTGCCGCCTACCGTAATATTATCTTGAGAAGTTAAAGTCGCTTGATTAGAGTTCAATACGTTGGTTACATACAACTCGTCGTTTGCGCTAGCCGACAACGTTTGTAAATTGGCGACGGTATTTAATGTAAGATCGTCGCCAGCGGTTAAATTAGCGGTTGTCGATGTTAATTGACCTTTAATCCAGAGATCTTGACCGGCGTCGACGGTTAATTGATCGATAGCAACCGTACCATTAAATCCCGCATTGGAACCGGCAATGAAATTTCCTGTTGGAGTCGTAATGCTTCCCAAGTATAAATCAACTGAAGTACCAGCATTTACATTTAGGCTGGTTGTGTAATCATGCGTGTTACGGAATCTAGCGTATTGGCCTGCATTTATTGTTCCAGTAACCGCCGATACAGAACCATAAAGATTTACGCTCTGTCCGGCGTCAACTTCTAGGGAGTTCAATGTTGCGTTTCCGTAAACCGTCGCCGATCCAATCGCGTCGATATCGGCGGAAGAAGCGGTTACGGTTGAATTAATTCTAATATTTCGACCACCGCTTAATGTCAAGTTTGTCGTATCTAAAATATCGTAAGTATTTAAATCGTTACCCGCGTTAGCAGAAAAGGTAGGTACGATGACCGTTCCGCGTAAGCTGAGGTTTCGACCGGTATCTAATGTCGCTTGAGTTGATGACAAGGACCCGCTAACCGCCAGATCTTTTACCGCCGTAGCGTTTAACGTTCCAAAAGAGGAAGCGGCGTGTAAGCTCAAATCGTCGCCAGCGCTTAAAGTAGCGGAGTTAGAAGCCGTTAAAGAGCCTTTAACGCTAATATCGTTTATCGCATTAACATTCAGGGTATCGATATTATTAATACCGTTAAATGCCGCCGAATATCCCGAAGTGAAGATACCCGTTTGAGCGGTCAGGCTACCGTTAATATCAATATAATATCCTGCGTCTACATCCATACTGGTTTGGAAAGTCGACGACTCGCGTAGTCTGAAATATTGTCCGGCATCTACTTCCGCCGTATCGGCTGTTAACGTTCCATAGAAGTTAACGCTATTTCCTGCATTAACGGTTAAATCGCCAAGCGTTGAGGTTCCTCTTAATGTTGTGCTGGAACCAGAGGTTAACGAAGTCGTGTCGCTTGTCAGGTCGTTACTTATTGAAATACCGCTGGCGGCATTCATATCTAAGTCAGTTATATTGGAAACTCCACTCAAATAAGCGTGTCTACCGGAGTCTATATCTACAGAAGAAGAGGTTAGGGCGCCTCGAACATTCACGTCGTAATTATCTGTGCTTACAGTTAGAGAATCGACAATCAAAGTTCCATCTAACGTTATAGTGTCGCCAGAAGAGAAGGTCGCTTGCGTTGAAGTTAAGGATGTTCTAACTCCAATATCGTCAAAAGCGTCCACATTTAGCGAATCGATTGATGTGTTTGCGTATAAGTATGCGTCGTCGTTAGCGGTCAATGATGCCGTCGTGGAATTAACGGTTCCATAGAACACGATATCTGTTCCCGTGTTGACGGTCATGGTATCAACGTTTGTCGTTCCATTAAACGATGCTGTATTACCGGCGGTAAAATTACCGGTTGTAGCCGTTAAGTTTCCTACCGTTGCAATTCCTTGACCTGCGTTCATATCTAAATCTTGGAAGGTAGACGATTCGCGCAATCTAATATGGCGTCCTGCGTCAATATCGCCCGTTACAGAGTTTAGCGTTCCATAGAGGTTGACATCGTAAGTACCGGCATTGGCCGTCAAATTCGTTATATTATGAATGCCCCGAAACGTAACGCTACCGCCAGTAGCTGAAAAATTAGCGGTATTTGAAATAATCGTAGCGTTTGCGTCGATACTGCTTTGAGTGTCTGCGTTTATTGTTCCGATATCGATATTGTTTCTAAAGTAGATATGACGGTTGGCGTTTATGTCGCCAATAGTGGCGGTTACATCGCCGTATAACCGAGCGTCTCTACCAGCGTTCATAGACAAGTTAGTTACGTTTGTCGCTCCATTAATGGTCAAATAATCGCCGGCGTTTAAGGTTAAAGTCTCCACTGTCATGGAACCGGTTAAACTTACGTCGTCTGTAGCCGAAGCGGTGAACGAATTAAATGTGGATGTTGCATTGGATACAGTTAAATCGTCCCCAGCATTTATGTTTGCGGTGTTACCGTTTAATGTTCCTTTAAGGACAACATCAATGCCCGCGTTAACTTGTAAGTTATCGATATTAGACGTTCCATAAACCGTTACGTTATTTGTAGCGGTTAGATTAGCCGTAGTCGAAGTCGTCGCTCCGTCGATTGAAATAGAACGTCCATTTGCGGTTAAAGTCGGTACGGTTGTTGTTCCTCTTAAGGTAATGGCGTCGTTGGCGGTTAAGTTAGCCGATTGCGCTGTTAAACCGCTATAAGAGGTAATATCGTTATCTGCATTGACGGTTAAATCTTTAAATGAAGAAGGATTGTATCTAAAGAGAACCGATTTACCGACTTGGGTCGCATTTAAGGTTACCCCTCCGATATTTGTCAAGTCGATTAATTGAACGCCGTCAACTGTAATGGAACTATTTTGATCGTCACCAACTATGAGGTTATTTGCAGTGATATTTGCTAGTTCGGTTCGGTCAATTCTCGCGTTGCCGCCACCGTCGCCAATTCCAATGGATCTGCCAAACGTTGTGGTCAGAATGGTGTCTGCGGTTCCGCTGTTGATGGTTCCGTTGATGATGAAATCGTTTGCCGTGATCGCGATAGCGTTGTTGGTGGAGTCGATGGCAATATTGTTTAATAGTTCAAAGTTGCCTAATCCGTCTTTGTTTGAGTCGGCGTCTATATTGATTTCGCCATCTACAGTGTAATCATTGCTGATTGTGATGCCGTCGACCGCCGCCAAATTTAATCCACCGGAAGCGGCGAGGGCGCCATCAACTATTGTTTCCTCTGCGGTGATTCCTATTTCGCCTTCGGCTGTTACCGAAGCGTTTTGAGTTAGGGTAAAGCCGCCGTCTCCAGAACCGTCTGCATCCGCTACCGCTACAAAATCTCCAACGTCTGCGGTTACATCCGTCTCAACGTTAACGTCGCCGTTTGCGTTTGCGGTTAGAGAGTCGAAGGTAGATCCTTCGTTAACCAGATTAATGGAATCGTTACTATTTAAAGTAACGGAACCCAGGGTATCGCTTTGGGTTTCCGCGATACCGTCAACCGTAATTGTACCGGTGTTTACATCTCCAATAACAACATTGTTCACAGAAATATTATCTAGTTCCGATCCGTCAAGGGTCATGTCCCCTGTGGCGTTACCAAGACCAATCGAATTGCCGTCAGCCGCTACGATTGTTAAGTTGTTAGCCGCTACGGTTCCGTCAACTTCAATGTCCTGTGCGGAAATCATTAAATCTCCTGAGGACGTAACCGATTCGTTTATCGTTACCGTGTCGTTAGTAGAGGCGACCTCAATGTCTCCACTAGCGGCGCTCACTGCAGAATCTACAATCAGAGCGTCGTCGGAAGCCAGGTCGACACTACCGGACGTGGAAGTTACGTTTCCTTGAATCGTCAGGTTATCGTCGGTTTTGCCTTCTTCGCCGGAGGCTGTAAGGGTGATATTACCGGCGGCGGTAATTCCCGCTCCGCCCACTGTCAAAGGACTGTGAGTTGTTATATCAACCGTTCCGCCAAGGTTTGTTCCCGTGGCCGTAATGCCGCCATGGTTATCGACGATTACGTCGCCAGTGATAAAGTTGAAGAAATTAAGATTAGCAACCTGCGTGTTCAAGTCCATACCAGTACGGGTAATGGTTGCTAATGAAACGCCAATAATTTCCGCTCCGTTATCGGTATCGATTCTTCCGTCTGTTGTCATGATCCCAACAGCGCCAAAATTGACGTCGGCATTGATTGTAATGTCGTCGCCTGCGTCAAACTCTAAGGTTCCGTTAGTGGCATTAACTTGCGCTTGGGTATTGATTTGGTCGTTGGCATACAGCGACAAATCGCCATTCGTTGAAGTCAAAGATCCATTAACATTAATACTGCCGTTACTAGAAACTATATCCAAGTCATTTAAAGCGGTTATGCTAGAGTTAATACTTAATGTTTGTTCCGAAGTAATTGAAACATCGTTTGTAGAATTTAAGTCGGCATTAATAATAACTTGTTCTGCATCGACGTTTAGTAAGCCGAAGTTAGACGTATTATTTTCAAAGGTTATGGTTTGACTGGCTCCAGTAGCGGCAAGCCTCACTTCGCTAATATTTGCGACATTGGTATTTTGGACATTATTGACAACAATATTACTGTTAAACAGAGCCGAAGAAGTAATGGCTAAAGTTTGAGTTGTAATATTTCCTAATTCGGAGCCGTTAAGGCTAAAACCGCTTGTGCCATCTCCAAGACCAATAGTCTCGCCATCTGACGCCGAAATAAGTAATTGATTACTTCCAGTATTAATAGAACCCGTACCATTTAAATGGATATCGTTAGTTACGAGCGTAAAACCAGATCCCGTTAAAACTGTAGCCTGATCCGACACGGTGAAGTCGCCAGTGCCCGTATTGTTTGAATCGGAGAATACTTTTAATGTATCCGTTGTGGAAAGATTAGCGTTTACGGTAACTCCGTCATTGGAGTATGCATTTAATTTAGTAAAAGTGGAAGCGCTGCCGCCAAATGTTATTGTGTTGTTTACGTTTTGGGCGCTTAAAGTAATTTCGTCAATATTTGCATTATTTACGGCAGTGATATTGTCGACTTCGATTCCGCCTATTAGCGTTCCGCCGAGAGTTAAATGGCTTGACGTAATGTTTTGTAATTCGGCGCCGCTAATAGTCATATCGCCAGCGGTATCGCCTAATCCAATCATTCCACTTCCCGTTCCATAGATGAACATGGAATTTGTGCCGCTATTTAATTGACCTTGTAAATCGAGGTCTTTGGCAAAAATGGTTATCCTGTTATTCGATGAAGATACCGTGACTCCGCTTGCAACCGTAAGGTCTCCAACCCCGTTAGACTCTATGTCGGCGGACATAAAAATGGAACCGGTAGCATTTAGGTTGTCATTAATATCAATACCATTTCTAGCAAATATATTGACGGCGCCTAGAGTGGAAATGCCTCCGTTAGTAGAATCTAAGGTTAAGCTTCCGGCTGATGAAAGGGTTTTACCGCTTCCTATAACTATTTGATCGTTTGAGTCGACTGAGTTATTCCAATCGCCTTCCAAGCTCATATCGCCAGCGAGAGTAGATACATTGGCGTTGATTTGAATTCCATCATTGGCTTCAACGCTTAAGGAGTTAAAGAAAGAGGAGGCGTTATTTTCAAATGTAATAGTTCCAGAGCTGACAAGTCTAGTTTGTCCGGAGATATTAAAATTTTGTATAGCCGTAATATTATCTACAGTAATGGCAGAGGGGAAATTCCCGCCAATAATTAAGGTTCCAGCAGTTATATTTTGTAGCTCGTTACCGGTTATTGTCATATCGCCAACAGCGTCTCCTAAACCAATAGATCCGCCTTGCAATTTGTTTATTATTATAAAGTTTGAGCCGCCATCCAGTTGTCCTTGGAAATCGAGGTCTTTGGCGAAAATCGTTATGGCGTTATTTGAAGACGAAACCGTAGCTCCGCTGGCAATTGAAAGTGTTCCCACTCCGGTACTACCATAGTCAGAATTTATAAATAGAGTTCCCGCAGAATTTAAATTGTCGTTTATAGAAATTCCATCGCTACCAAAGAGGGCGACACTACCCAAGCCGGAGATACCTCCGGTTGTGGAATCCAGGGATAAACTTCTATACGAGCGAATTGTTTTATTATCCCCAATGGTAATTGCATCGTTACCATCGGCGCTATTATTGTAGTCTCCATTCAAGCTTAAATTGCCGCTGACTGTGGTGATATCGGCGTTGATTTGAATTCCGTCGTTTGAATCAACACGTAACCATTTATCGAAAGTTGAGGCATTGTTTTCAAATGAAATAATTCCAGAACTTATCAATCTAGTTTGCCCTGAGATATTTGAAGTTTGGGCCGCCGTGATATTGTCTACAATAATTGAAGAAGGAAAGTTTCCGCCTATTATTACGGTTCCGGCAGTAATGTTTTGTAATTCCGCCCCGCTAATTGTCATGTTTCCGGCGGTGTCGCCTAAACCAATTGTTCCGCCTTGTGATTTATTAATAGTTATAAATCGTGAGCCGCCATCCAATTGTCCCTGGAAATCGAGGTCTTCGGCGAAAATTGTTATATTGTTATTTGACGATGAAACCGTAGCTCCGCTGGCAATAGAAAAGTCTCCGATTCCTGTACTGCCTAGATCTGCAGATATAAATAGGTTACTCGCCGAAGTTAAGCTGTCGTTTATAGCAATTCCATCGCTAGCTATTAGACTAACGTAACCTAAGCCGAAGATTCCGCCGTTAGTGGAGTCCAAAGATAAACTCCTATACGATTGGAGTTTTTTAGAATCCCCAATAATAATTTGATCGCTCAAGCCGGCGCTATTATCGGCGTCTCCATCTAAAATCATATCACCGAAGAAAGTTGTGATATCGGCGTTGATTTGAATTCCGTCATTTGCCTGAACATTTAGAGTATTAAAAAATGTAGAAGCGTTATTTTCAAAAGAAACATCGCCAGAGCCGACCAGGTTTATTTGCCCGGCAATATTGGAGTTTTGGCCGGAAGAAATGTTGTCTACAATTATTGAAGAAGTATTTGCGCTGCCTATGGTCAAGTTAGAGGCTGTGATATTTCCCAATTCAGCTCCACTAATAGAGATATCGCCAGCTGTGTCGCCTAGACCAATACTGGTTCCCGCAACGGAAGCGAACAGGAAGGTATCTGCCGTTCCGCTATTTATTGTTCCTTCGATGATGAAGTCGTTTGCCGTGATGGTGATGTCATGGTCATTGGAGTCAATAGAAATACCTGACAACAAAGTGAAATCGCCAGTTCCATTGCGGTCAGAGTCGGCGTCGATATTGATCGCTTCGTCCAAGATAAGGTCTTGACTGATAGCGACTCCATTGGCGGCAGAAATATTTCCGGCTAATTGAACAATTCCATTTAGCGTTATGGCGCCTCCCGCGACCAAGTCGCCATCTTGAATGATGTTAGTGGCGTCAACCGTAATGTCAGCGAATGAAGTTACAGTTGAATTTGACGCTAGAGTAAAGTCTCCGCCAGAAGTATTTCCTGAAATATGAGGGGAATCTGCCGCTGCGGTAAAGTCTCCTGCGACGGTATTTACGTCTGCGTTTATATCAATGTCGTTTCTGGATTTAAGAGAAAGCGCATTGAAAGTGGAAGCAATATCATTAAACTCGATTAATGCGGTTGTTGTGCTTCCTGAAATATTAATAGTTTTTAAAGCGTTTAATTCAACTGTGCCAATGTTTTGACTTTGAGTTGCAGAGATGCCAACTACACTAATTCGATTCGTATTAAAACCGCCGATAGATAAAACGTTAGCAGTGATTTTTTGTAATTCAATGCCGCTAATTGAAATATCTCCAGTGATATAGCCAAGTCCAATACTTGATCCCGAAAACGAAGACATTAAGAAAGTGTCAGCCGTTCCACTATTTAATGAGCCATCAAAATTAAAATCAGCAGCTTCTATAGTAAGTGAATTATTGTTGGTATTTACTGTGGCTACGTTGGACAGAGAAAATCTACCCGTCCCATTGCCATCAGTATCCGTATTAATGTTAACGGCGCCAGCTGCAGATAAGTTATTACTTATTGTAATGCCATCGCGAGCGTTTAAAGTTAAGGCTCCAGAGGTTGTAATCCCAGCGTCAACTGCCGCTAAAATAATATCTCCAGCAGAAGTCAACGTTACTCCGTCGGCAAACGCAATTGGGGAGTCTCCAATGCCAATAAAGGTTTCGTTTCCATCTAAGCGTATAGAGCCGTTAGTGGTGGTTATATTGGCATTTATATTGATACCATCGTCTGCCGAAACGATTAAAGACCTGAAGATCGATTCATTATTAATGAAATTTACGGAACTGTCTGTAGGTTGATTCGAGGAACCGCGAGCCAATAGGCTTACCTCTCCTAAACCGCCGCTGTTTAGTTGAGTTACATTATCAACATTGATATCGCCATTGGAATCGCCGATTATTGCGAAGGTTGCGATCATTGATTGAAGTTCGGAGCCGCTTAGAGTTAAACCTCCAGTTGCGTCTCCAAGTCCAATAGTTCCTTTATCAATAGCGCGAATTCTTAAGATAGTTGAATCAATTAACGCTCCAGATTCAATCTCAATATCGTCGGCAAACAGTTCAATAGAATCTCCTGCCGCAACTAGAGAGCCCGTTGAGCCGATTCGAATGGTTCCAGCGCCATTATTATCTACATCGTCCGCCACTAATTTAATTTGGTCGATAGTAGATCCAGAAGTTTTTATTTCTCCATCAACGTTAATGTCATTTTGGGCTCGTATGTGAATAGCTAAGTCGTCTCCAAGGGTAAAGTCGTTATTAACGAAAATGTCATTGGCAGCCTGTAAAGTTATTCGGTCATTGCTAGCGCCGGTTCCAATAATACCTTGAGTTGCGAACAGCGTAAGGTCGCCGCCTGAATTTAAGGTGCGTGGTCCATTGATAGCGATGTTGTCGTTACCATCGGCGCTATTATTATAGTCTCCATTCAAGCTTAAATTGCCGCTGACAGTGGCGATATCTGCGTTAACTTGAATTCCATCATAAGCTATAACGCTTAACCCTTTATCAAAAGTGGAAGCGTTATTTTCAAATAAAATAGAGCCATAACTCCATATTCTTGTTTGTCCGGAGATATTTGAACTTTGGGCAGCCGTAATATTATCTACAATAATTGAATTCGTAGTAGATAAACTGTTTCCGTTTACTCTAAATTCGTAAGCGGTAATATTTTGTAGTTCATCGCCACTGATTGTCATGTCCCCAGCGGTATCGCCAAAACCAATGATTCCATCTTGTGTTTTGCCTATAGCTACAATGCTTGATCCGGCATCTAAATGGCCTTGGAGATGGAAGTCTTTTGCGCGAATATCGATCATATTATTTGATGATGAAACCGTAGCTCCATTGTTAATAGAAAGATCGCCACTCCCAAATTTATCTATGTCGGCAGAAATAAATAGAGTGCCTGCTGAAGTTAAATCATCGTTTATATCAATTCCATAAAAACCTAAAAGGCTAACGTTACCTAAACCAACTATACCTCCGTTAGTGGAATCTAAGGATAAAGCTCTGTAGGAACGAATTTTTACAGAGTCTCCAATGGTTATTTGATCGTTCAAACCGGCGCTATTATCGGCGTCTCCATCTAAAACCATGTTGCCGATTAAAGTTTGAAGTTCGGCATTGATTTGAATTCCGTCATTTGCCAGCGCATTTAAACCACTTCTAAAAGTAGAAGTGTTATTTTCAAATAAAATATTTCCAGAACTGATCAAGTTCACGGGACCGGAAATATAATTGCCGTGAGAAGACGTGATATTGTCGACAATGATTGAAGAGGTGTTTGCATTTCCTATGGTCAAGTTAGCGGCTGTGATATTTCCCAATTCGGCGCCACTAATGGAAATATCGCCAGCGGTGTCGCCAAGACCAATGCTGGTTCCCGCAAAGGAAGCGAATATGAAAGTATCAGCCGTTCCGCTGTTGATGGTTCCATCAATGAAGAAGTCGTCAGCTGAGAGGGTGATGTTATTGTTACCACTAACTAAGGAAGATCCAGCGCTTATTGATAGATATCCCGATCCATTATTATCCGAATCGGCAACAAAGGAGAGAGCGCCCGTGGCCGTTACGTTGTTTTGTATAGAAATACTCTCTGCGGCGTTTATTTGGAGGTTTTGGGTGGAAACACCACCAGTAGTTGCTTTTATGGTTACATGGCCGCCAGAGTTGATATTAACGTTATCGGCAATGGAAATTGAGTCGTTACCATTCGAAGAATTATTATAGTCGCCATTTAAAATTAAATTGCCAATGATGTTGGCGATATCGGTATTGATTTGAATTCCGTTATAAGCGCTAACTGATAACGTCTGATTAAAAGTTGAGGCATTATTTTCAAAAATAATAGTACCATCGGTGAATAGACTTATTTTTCCTGCGATGTTCGAACTTTGAGCGGCCGTAATATTATCTACAGTAATTATTGGAGCTGATATAGATAGGGTTTGGCTCGTAATGTTTTGTAGCTCAGCGCCGCTAATGGTCATATCTCCAGCGGTGTCGCCTAAACCTATTGTTCCGTTTTGTGTTGTGCCGATTACTACAAGACTTGTACCTGCATTCAATTGACCATTTAAATGAAGGTCTTTGGCGTTAATCTGTAACGTGTTATTTGACGACGTAAGTACAGCGCCGTTGTTAATAAATAGATCTCCCGCTCCAGAACTTCCTGTGTCTGCAATAATTAATAGGATTCCTGCAGAAGTTACATTATCGTTAATGGTTATTCCATCGGAAGCCATCAACTCAATTCTACCTAATCCAGTGACGCTGGAATTCAAAATTAAGTTTCTACTTGTGGAAAGCCTTTGAGAATCACCCATGACTATTTGATCGCTCGAACCGGCTAAATTATCCGCATCTCCATCTAGAATCATATCTCCAAATTGAGAGGTGACATAGGTGCTGACCTGGATTCCATCGTTTGCTTGAACATTTAAACCATATCTAAAAGTAGAGGCGTTATTTTCAAATGCGACATCTCCAGAACTGATCAGGTTTATTGGTCCAGAAATTTGATCGGTTTGATTTTGCGTAACGTTGTCTACAATTATTGAAGAAGTATTTGTCCCGCCCATGGTTAAGTTTTGGGCGGTGATGTTATCCAATTCAGCGCCACTGATAGAGATATCGCCAGCGGTATCGCCAAGACCAATGCTTGTTCCCGCAACCGAAGCGGATAGGAAAGTATCTGCCGATCCGCTATTGATAGTACTATTGATGATAAAATCGCTTGCCGCTATAGAAATAGATCCGGCAGATGTCGTTATTGCGGCATTGGATTGAAATATGTCATCTGCCGTTAAAACGATATTTCCGTTTGTGGATGTGACGACTCCCTGGATAGTAAGGTTATCGTCGTTTTGACCGCTTGCTCCCGCCGCCGTTAACGTAACGTTTTGGCCTGCGGAGATTCCTGCGGCGCCAACCGTCAATGGGCTGTGGGTTGTGATGTTTACCGAACCGCCTGAGTTTGTTCCGGAAGAGGTCATGCCGCCTTGATTATCAACAACGATGTCTCCGGTTCCAGTATTAGTGAAGGATAGGGTCGTTACCTGGGTATTGATATTCATACCCGTAACAGTTTTTGTCGTTAAGGAATTTGCCGTGATAGTCCGATTGCTAAATGACGTTATATCGGATATCGAATCCAATACCAGGTTATTAAAGGTAGAGTTAGAAGCTACATCAATTTCTTTTGCTTGTATGGTTACTGTTCCGGAAACATTTGAAGTATGGGCTAAAGTCGTTCCCATTTGTAAAAATGTGGAGGCGTTAGCGTCTATAATCAGGTTACCGCTAGTTATTTTTTCTATTTCATGCCCATCCATATTAAAACAATTGCTACAAAACAAACCAAAACCAAATCCCTGGTTTGTGTCGGTTGATTGAATAGTGACAGAAGCCGTTCCGCTATTGATCAATCCAAAATTTGATATATCATCGGCAGTTATTTTAATATCGGCATTATTTGTTGAAAGGGTTGTTCCTGTTTGAGTGGAGAAGAAACCAAGTCCATTTTTATCCGAATCGGCATTAATTAAAATTGGTCCTTCAGAGGTTACGCTTTGACTAATGTAAATGTTACCTTTTGCATTTGCTTCTAATGAATTAAAAGTGGATGTTTGGCCTCCAAAGCTAATATTTCCACTGTTGCTTAATGAGTTTAATTGAACATTGCCAACGGAGGAACTATTAAATCCATAAACCCAAAAGGCATAGGTATTTTCGCCACCAACCTTTAAATTGGCGGAAGTAATTTTTTGTAATTCAGCGTTACTAAGGGAAGCTCCCGAATTAATATTCCCAAGGCTAAATGTTCCAGCCGTTGAACGTTTAAAGATTGTGTCAGCGGTTCCGCTATCGATGGTTCCATTGATGATGAAATCGTTGGCGGTAATAGTAATATCGTGGTTGGTTGAAACGATTTGAATACCCGAATTAAGCGTGAAATTGCCCACTCCATCGCGATCTGAATCGGCATCAATATTGATCGCTTCGTCTAAAATGAGATCCTGGCTTATAGTTACTCCATTCGCTGCTGAAATATCTCCAGAAACTTGAGTTATACCATTAAGCGTTATCACTCCACCTGAATCCAGGTTGCCATTTTGAATAATGTTTTCAGCGTCAATTGAAAGGTTGCCGGTGGAGGTAATTGTTTGCCCCAATGATATGGTGAAGTCGCCAAAGCTATTAGAATCTGAATCGGCGTTAAATGTTGCGGCGCCTCCAGAGTTAATGTCGGAATTAACTATCACACCTTCGGCGGCAGTTACTGTCAAATTGCCTCCGGAGATCACGTTGCCATTAATAGTGACGGTATCGTCGTTTTGTCCGCTGGCCGCTGCGGTTAACGTAATATTTTGTCCTGCGGAGATTCCAGCTGCGCCTACGGTTAATGGACTATGTGTAGTTATGTTAACTGAACCGCCGGAATTCGTTCCGGTCGCGGTAAGCGCTCCTTGGTTGTCGACAATAATGTCTCCCGTTCCAGTATTGGCAAATGTAAGAGTATTTACTTGGGTATCTATATTCATACCCGTAACGGTTGCTGTCGTTAAGGCATTTGCAATGATTGCTGAGGAAGACGCTATTTTGGTATCTGAATAAATGATTAAATCGTTAAAACTAGAAGATGTTCCGGTAAAAGCTACATCCTTTCCAGTCATGGTCACGGCGCCTGAGATACTTCCGGTGAAATCTATACCTTGAACTTCAAGAAGGTTTGAAGAATTTGCGTCAAGGATCAAACTACCGGCAGTGATATTTGCCATTTCCGTCGAACTTAAATTAAAACAACCAGAACAAGAACTACCAACTCTTAGTCTAGAAGAGGAACTTAAAGATTTAAGCTTAATAGCTCCTGTTCCACTGGTTATAGAACCGTAAAGAAAAAAATCGTCTGCAGAAATAGAAATATCGGAATTATTAGAGTCGACTAAGGCAGGGCTATAAATAGATACAGAACCAACGCCATCTCCATCACTGTCCCCATTAAGAACCAATCCGTTTTCTGCAAATAGGTCCTCTAAAATCACTACACCACTATCTGCATTAACTTCCAGGGATCCAAAACTTGATTCTTCAAGATAAAATTGAGTGAAGCTACCTCCTGAATTTAAATGAACAGTTCCAATATTATCTGTACTTCCCGCCGCAACACCGACAACGTAAATTCCTCTAGTATTATTTCCTTCGATATATAAATTGGAAGCAGAAATGTTTTGTAATTCAGAATTTGAAATTTCGAAGGCTACTCCGTAATTACCTACGCCAATAAATGTGTCGTCTACTGAAGCTCTTAAATAAACGTCTGCGGTTCCGCTATCAATCGTTCCATTAATGATAAATCCATTGGCAGTAATAGAAATATCGTGGTTATTCGAATTGATTTGAATACCAGTATTAAGCGTAAAGTCGCCTGTTCCATTTCGGTCGGAATCCGCGTCAATATTTATGTTTCCATCGAATATAATATTTTGGCTAATAGTAACGCCATCGGCCGCCGAGATATTTCCTGAAAATTGCAGGACTCCATTTAATGTTATGGAACCTCCAGAGACGAAATCTCCATCTTGAAATATGTTGAGGGCATCGACAGTAATGTCATTCGCCGAAGTTACAGTTGCTCCTGAAGCGAGTGTAAAATCTCCAGCTGTGTTGCCTGAAATATGGGCTGAATCAGCTATGGCTGTAAAATCTCCGACGACAGTGTTTACGTCAACGTTTACATCGATATCGTTTGCGGAGCTTGCAATAAGAGCGTTGAAGGTAGAAGCGTTATTACTAAAATCGATTAGGGCGGTTGTGCCGCCATTAATGTTGAGAGCGTTTAATGAAACGGTATCAATAAGTTGGCTTTGAGATGCCGTAACGCCATCCACGTTAATTTGACTCGTGAAATTACCGCCAATGGTTAGTGTTCCTGTCGTAATATTTTGTAGCTCGTTACCACTCAATGTGAAATCGCCAGTGGCGTCGCCGATCCCTATGGACGTTCCGAAGCTAGTATTTGTGAGCGCTATATTGCGACCAATAAGCGCTCCCGTGTTATTTAAATTGATATCGCTTGCTTCGATTCTTAAGTCGAGCGGCGAACTTATATGGGCTCCATCTACTAAGCTGAAGACGCCTCCATTTTCATCTCGATCTGCATATAATGAAACATAACCGCTTGCGTCTACGTTATTATTTATCGTAATTCCATCGTTAGCATAAATAGTAAACATACTATCGGCGTCTACATACCCTGTCGTTTCGACTGATCCGCCAGCGTCTAGCCAAATTTCACCGAAAGAGTAAATTTTCCCCGATTGAGCCGATAACTCGATGTTTCCCGTTGCGGTTAAATCTTTTCCATAATGGTCGCCTAAGAAAAGTGAATCGAATCCGTCGGCGAAATTATTCGAGTCTGCGTCAAATTTAAAATTACCGTCTAATGCGTATAATTCTTCGTTATTTATAATTCCGTCTACGGCATTAACTTCTAAGTCATAGAAAGAGAGTCTTTCGGAATCTTGGTCGTCAAAGGCAACCACACCAAGATCGCCTTCCGCATTTAGAGTTATTTTGTCGATATCGTAAAATTTACGTCCATTAATATGCGTGTTTTCAATATCGACATTGGGATCGTCATATCGACCTGTAACCATTTCTGATACTTTAAGAAAAGTGGTGTTATCGCCGCCAATCACCAAATTGTCTGTAAAAAGTCGCGCAATTTCTGAGTCGTTATTAGTAATGTCAAGCATTGCATCCAGCGGGGTACTAAATTCTCCAATACCAATAGAACCTGCCGTGGCGCGTTTGAAAGTTATAATTCCAGTACCGCTATCTATTAAACCGTCAATATCAAAATCATTTGCTATGATCGTTATGTCGTTATTATTGGAATAAATTAAAGTGCCGGTATTTAGAGTGAAGATTCCAACGCCATCTTGGTCGGTATCGGCGTCGATAATAATATCTTGGTTTAGAATGAGATTGTCGCTGATCGTTACGCCGTCTGCGGCTTGTAGTGTTCCGGTAATTACTCCGTTAGTTGAAAGTTTGAGAGTTCCAGCGGATAAGATCCCATTTATAGTTCCGGCTTGTGAGGTAATTAGAATATTACCGCTTGTATTTAAAGTTATCCCGGAATTGACTATAAAGTCGCCATTTCCATTGAAGTCGCTGTCGGCAACGAAGCTAAAGTTTCCATTTGAAGAGACGCTTTGTTCGATGTTGATGGAACCGGTAGCTTGAAAATAAGCTTCGTTTTCAAAAGAGCCGCCTTGAAGACTCAAATCTCCTCCCGCCGAAACTTTGACTAATGAGGAGCCTCCATATGCAAAAGAATTGGTTAACTGTAAGTCGTCTGTTTCATTAATAAGGATTACCCCTGAATTAGCTCCAGACGAAAATTCCAATTTACTGACGGTAGTTTCAATAGCGTTACCAATTCCAATGTAGTTAGCTATAAGTTTTAAACCACCAGATGCGGCTTCAATATTGACACCGCCGGTATCGCCGGCATCTTGAATTGAGCGGGAAATAGAGTGCACTAAAACGGCGGTGTCGGAAGAATTGGTTGTAACTAAACGACTCAATACAATTCCGCCATTCGCTTGGAGACTTATAAGACCTGATCCGGCGTTTATTTCAGAGCCGTCGGTCATTACTATGTTGCCGCCACTACCCCCGCCGGAACCGTCTAAGTCGGCTTTAACATAGACATCGCCATTGGCAATGATATTATTTTCAATAGTAACGTCGTCGTTTGCCCTTATAGAGACGGCTGATGCGGCAGTAATGTCGCTTTCAATAAATATGTCGTTAAATGCCGTTAAAGATAAATCGCCTTGAGTTACCGTTAAATTGCCCATGACACGGATTTCATCGTCGGCTGTTGCCGTTAATTTTTTAACTGAAGAAGGGGTGAGGAAGTGAATATCTGCATTAGAACCCGTAGCAAGTAAATTAAATTCACCGATATTTTGGCTTTGCGCAGCGGTTATTCCGTTTAGAACGATTGTATTATTCGTGTCGTTTCCTACAACCAGGTTGGCGGCTGTAATTTTCTGTAACTCATTGCCAGTGATCCAAGCATCGCTAGCGCCGCCGCCTTCGCCAATTACGATTGCCTTAGCGACAGAAACTAATAGGGTCGTTTTGCCTGTTCCACTATTGATTGTGCCTTGGATATCAAAATCGCTAGCTCGAATGCTAATATCAAAGTCATTAGAAACAATCTGTTTGCCCGATAGAATAGTAAATGTACCGGAGCCATCCGAATCGTTATCGGCGTCAATTGAAATGGTTCCAAAAGTTATTAAATCGTCGCTAATAATGATTCCATCTGCGGCGGAAAGAGAAACTATTGCATCTGGAGTTATTACAGTTCCGTTAAAGAATATTGTTCCACCTGCCATTACCGTTCCACTCGCAAAAATATTTGGAGCCGTGACGATAATATCTCCTGCGGAACTAATAATTGACGAAGACGCTTGTATAAAATCGCCAACGCCGTTGTTATCCGAATCGGCATTAGCTTGAAGATTTCCTATCGCAGTGGTGACGCTACTATTTATTGTAATGTTTCCCCAAGTATCGAGGGTCAGCGCTTTGAATTTAGAAATCCCGCCTTCAAAAGTAATATCTTGTCGACCCGATAAAATGACTTCGTCAAATCTATCGGCGACACCATCAAAAAGTCCTCCCACTAAAATATCGCCATTTGAAAATTGATTATTTGAAATGATTTGAAACTTTCCGGCGGAGATATTTTTTATTTCGTCGGTCGAAAGGTTCAAGTCTCCCGATGAGCTGCCCAAGGCTATAGTATTATTTTGATTGGTGGCGAATGTAATGGCTCCAGAGCCAACGTCTATAAAAGAAGTGGAGCCAATAATTACATCGGAAACTTTGATAAGAAGGTCGTGATTATTGGTGTTTATGGTTGCACCGGATTGATGAAAAAGTCTTCCGGTTCCGGCGCTTGCGGCATTAATGAACTCTAGATCTCCATCCGTGGTCAAGTTTTGGTTTATGAATATATCTTTATTTGCCGCAACCGATACATCTTGACCAAAATTGGAGACGTGATTAAAGTAAACGTTATCTGTAATTGAATTAAATACTACTTCGTTTAAGATACCGGCCAAATCTTGAGTTTCTATACCCGTTACAAATATATTGCCTCTCGATTGGACATCTAATTTCCAAGCCGACAACCGTCTTAGTTCTGCGGAACTTATGCTTGCGGTGCTGCCTCCCGGTCCTGAATTGGAGCCAATTTCCAATTGACGAGAGTTTGCTTCGCTTCTTTCTGCGATAACTATGGTTCCTGTTGCGGCTGAAACAGTTCCTCTGATATCAAAATCGTTTGCGATTAAAAAGATAACAGATCCTGTGGTATAGATGATGACGTCATCTTCAATCACAAGATCGCCAATCGCATCTTGATCGACGTTGGCGTTGATCGTAATTCCGCCATGCGTAATGATGTTTTCAGTGACTATAATCCCATCGTCGGCTAGAAGGCTGATAACTCCAGTGTCTGATAATATGTTGCCATTAAGAGTTAGAACTCCACCGGAACTGAATGTGCCCGAACCTAATTGAATGATATTTCCAGCAGTAACAGTTAAATCATCCGAAGAGGTTAGGGTGGTATTATCTTGGAGGAAAAAATCACCAGATCCATCTTGATTACTATCCGCCGTCGCAATCAGGTTGCCGATGGTTGTGGTTACGTTATTTCTAGCCGTAATATTTCTTTCAGCGTTAATGGTCAGATTTTTGAAAGTGGAACTTGCACCTTCAAAAACAACATCTCCGCCACTTTGAACGGTCAGATTACCAATATTAGCGGTATCGGTTAAAAGAACTCCATTGAGACCCACAACACGGGCCCGACTTCCGCCGAGTACTAAGTTTCCTGAGGTAATTTTTTGTAATTCGGAACCGCTAATCTGAGCGTCTTGATAGTGCAGCGAATCGCCAATTGCCAGGGAGCCATTAATGGATAAAAATAAACTGGTAGTTCCAGAGCCGCTATCGATATTACCGGCGATATCAAAATCGGCGGCAGTGATGGTTATGTCAAAATTATCCGAATCAATTAAAACCCCAGAATTTAGTTTAAAGGTTCCAAGGCCATCGAGATCGGTATCGGCATTTATAGTAATGGTTCCTGTGTTAATCAGGTTTTGGGTAATTGTTATTCCGTCCAGGGCGGAAAGATTTACGTTACTAACAACCGTTAATATGCCATTTAGGGTTAAATTACCGCCTGCCGAAAAATTCCCGCTTTGAAAAATGTTAATCGCATTGACAGTAAGGTCGCCCGTTGAGGCGACCGTATTACCATCGCCTAAAGAAAAATCTCCCGATCCGTTGCTATTGGCATTGGCTGTCGCAAGAAAATTGCCCTGGGTTGATAAGTCGGCATTTACGTTTATATCTTCATTGGCATTTATAGTGAGATCGTTAAATGCGGAAGAGTTGTTATTAAACGAAACATCATTGCCGCTGGTCAGTGTGACGGATGTAAATTGAGTAAGGCTAACCCCATCTAGGACGATGTCTCCGCCAGAGTTATTGCCTAGCGTTAAATTTCCTCCGTTTAACCTGGCCAACTCGGAATTGTCTAAGGTTAGGGTTCCCGTTGCGTTCCCTAATCCGATGGTTCCGTTTGTTGATACGGAGATTGAGATATCCCCTGCGCCGGTGTCGATTTCTCCTATCAAGTCGATGTCTTTTGCCGTGATATCAAGAGAACCGCCATTGGTTTGAACAGAAGCTCCAGAACCGACTACAAAATCGCTTGTGCCGTTGTTGTCGTTATCGGCGATGACAATAAGATTAAGTTGGTCAGAACCGCCTAAAAGAACCTGGCCATTAAAATTAACGTTTTGGCGTGCTTGTAAGGTGAGGGTATTGACTCCCTTATTTTCTAGAAATATCGATGCGTTAAAGTTGAGGTTGCCTGCGTCCGCTCCCAAGCTTTGATTGCCGCCGCCGGTTAAGTTACCGAAAACAACATTTGAAGAAACGTCATTTGTCGGCGGTCCGCCAGGGGCTCCCAGCAAAGATTGAACCTTATTTTTATTTCTGCCTAAGGTGATATCGCCGCCGGAGGTGCTAATGTCGGCATTAATAAAAATAGTGGCTTTGTCGGCGGTGGGGACGACTCCTCCAGAAATGTGAGAATCAATATTTGTTTGCGCCCCCGATATACGAGGCGCGGCAACAGCAAGGCCTGAAACATGAACGGTTAACTCAGCCGAGGTAAAGTTAGCGCCAGCGTCGGCAAGGAAGTCGCCGCCGCCTGTCGTAATGTCTTGGTTTAAATGGATATCGGCGCCGCTCGTTTCTAATGAAATTAAACCGCCAGAAGTTGTTAATCCCGCGTCGATTGAAATACTGCCATCGGCTTGTGCCAGAATGGAACCGCCAGAACTATTCAAGGTTGCGTCGACGTCTAAACCGGAGCCAGCATGAATCGATAAATCTCCTCCAGTTGAAAGGCTACCTGTAACGGTAATAGAGCTTCCAGATTGAAACTCCAAATTTCCAACGTTAGCTGAATTTGCGGCAGAAACGGTTCCGACATTGATACTACCTGCGTTGGTATTGCCAATGACTAGGGTTCCTGCGGTGATGTTTTGAATTTCCGTTCCGCTTATGGATGCGGAACCGACTCCACCATCCCCGATACCTATTGTTGTCCCGTCGACGGATACTAATAAGGTAGTCGTAGCCGACCCGCTATTGATGGTTCCGTTGATGATGAAATCGCTAGCGGTGATGGTGATATCGTTGTTGTTTGAAACGATGGAGATACCGTTATTTAAAGTAAAAGCTCCAGAACCGTCTTTGTCAGAATCGGCATCAATGGTTATCGTTCCGTCATTGATTAAATCGTCTGTAATGGTTATGCCGTTGGCGGCTGTTTGGCTGACGGGTCCGCTAACCAAAACCGTTCCATTCAATGTCAGAGCGCCGCCAGAGTTAAAATTGCCGCCTTGTAAAATGTTAACTGCGGTTATCGTTATATTGCCAGCGGCGGTTAAGTCCGATCCAGAAGATATCGAAAAATCGCCGGCGCCGCTATTGTCGTGATCGGCAACTCCTACAAAGCTCCCTTGAGCAACGTTCAAGTCTGTGTTGACTGCAATATTTCCGTTAGCGTTAACCGTTAAGAAATCGATACTAGAAGCGGTATTTTGGAAGGTGACATTACCGCCAGAGTTTAAAGTCGTTCCAAGCGTTAATAATCGACTAACGCCATCGACGGTAATATCGCCGTTGGTAAAAGAACCAATGGTCAATCCTGCGCTGTAGATTCTATCTAACTCGGCATCGCTTAAACTCATATTGCCAGCGGCGTTACCAAGACCGATTGTGCCGTTATCGGAAACTAGAATCGTCACTCCAAATAAAGAGGTGTGGATCTCTCCCAATAGGTCGATGTCGTTAGCTGTTATAGTGAGGGCGCCATTTGTGTTGATGGTTGAGTCTTCAAAAACGATCAAGTCTCCAGAACCGTCGGCGTCGCTATCGGCGTTGATAACGAGGGTTACGGAAGATAGTCCGCCATTACGCAATAACACCGAACCTTTAAAGTTAATATCGTTGGTCGCAGCCAAGGTTAAGTTTTCGCCATTACCCTCTATTATAATATCGGCATTGATATTAAGGTCTTTCGCTTGATTGATAGAGCCGCCGTTAAAAATAATCTCTTGGTTGTTGTCGGTTTGAACGGGGCCTGCTCCTAATAAGACAACGGTTGTTGTGCCATTAGCGTTGCCTAAGCTGACGTCGCCGCCGTTAGTGTTTATGTCGGCGCTGATGGTAATTTTAGTGGTTCCTGTTGGGGTAGGGGCTCCCGAAACATGATTGATGGTAGGAGCGACTCCGGAAATATGAGGAGTTAATGAGTTAACGCCGCCCTGGGTATCGGCTAAAAAGTTACCGCCATTAGTTGAAATAGCCGCATTGATATCAATATCGGACTTGGCCAATAAATTAACGTCTAACTTACCAGAGGTCGATGCGATCGTATTGTTGACGATGATCTTACCGGCGGCATTGAGCGTTAAGGAAGTGTCTCCTCCCGACGATTTTAATATGGCGGCGGTAACGGTGATATTGCCTTCTTGATTGCCATCCGTACCGGTCGTGATAACGACACTGGTTCCATTATTAAGGGCTTGATTGATTAAAGCGACGTCAACTGTAGAGCTATCTGAGTTTGGATTGAACTCGCCGCCATTTTGATCGACCCCGCTAGTAGCGTTAGTAATTTCTATATTGCGCGGATCTAATAGCCAGGTACCTGCCAAACCATTCTTAGCGGAAACGTCTGCGGCTTTAGTAACGACAAGATGGTTTTTGCCGGAAGTTTCAATCAACCCGCCATTGCCGCTTATCGCTCCGCCGCGAGCGGTTAAGATTCCTTTTGTGACCGTTGAGTTTTCCGACCAAATAATGATCTTGCCGCCATTTCCTTGAGAAAGGGCGTCGGCATTGATTAAGGTATCTTCGCTAACTCGGGTGTTATTGGCTGTTTGGATGGAACCTTTTCCTTGAAAGTCACCACCCACTAAAACCGTTCCGCCACCCGCATCGCCCGAAGCGTCGATGGAGGCGTTATCTAAATCAACTTCGTCTCCTAAGACATGAATGGTTCCGCCTTTTTCACCGGCTCTCTTACCGGAGGCATCCAAAGTACCCGATACAGAAACTTTACCGCCTTCGGCCATTAAATAAATTTCGCCGTCTTTTTCAACGGCGGAATAGGCTTCAATCACACCCGTATTATTGACGACATTTTTTATGACATCGCTAGCGTTCTTTGCCGTAAGCGCGACAGTACCCGCTTGAATCTTCCCAGTGTTTAATACGCGATGTTCTACGACGTTGCCATCGGAGTCTAATACTTCCCCTTCGACAGGTTCGGTAATAGCAAAGTTGATTAAACCGTCGCCAATAAAATCTAACGACGCGGCATTGCCAGAGCCCAGCGCAACCGAACCGGCGTTCGCGATGATGGTCCCGTGGTTTTCAACATTAGGGGCGAGGAGACCCACATAACCGGAAGATTGAATAAGTCCCTTATTATATATGGAGGCTAGCGCCTTACTTGGATCCTGATTAAATTTATAATTTCCGTCTAAAAAGTCTTTATTAGAGATTCCTAAGGTCGTGGCCATGAGACCGCCTACGTTGACGCGGGCATTTTGGCCAAAAAGAATTCCAGAAGGATTTGTCAGGAAAACCTGACCATTTGCGGATAGTTTTCCGAGGATTTCGCTGGGGTTGGCTCCGAGAACTCGGTTTAAAGCGACGGAGTTAGAGCCGGGTTGTTTGAATTGTACGGACTCTTGACTGCCAATGCCAAAGCTTTGCCAATCGGCAATCATTTTTTCGGAAGACTGATTGACGACCATGTCGGTCGGAGAGGGCTGCTGGATATTTCCTTGCCCGGCGACTATTTGACCGTCTTGAGGGAGCGCATAAACTAAGGTGGGCCAACCGCCAATGAGGTAAACCAAAAAACCAATCCATAACCGAAGGAAGAATATGGAGAGGTTCGGTTTAAGGAACCTTTTCTGAGATTTTTGAATCAGTTCGTCCATTCTTATCGGCAGTAGGAAGTTACTGAGATGTCGCAACAGTTTCTGAAAACAAACTTTTTTCAAAATTTATAGAAGATAAAAACTCATAAATTCTTATAAATTAAGGCTTAATATACATTTTTTTTATACAAAAGTCTAATTATCGAAACACAAAGCGCCGATTTTCAATGGTTTTCGCTTTGCGGAATGATGCAAAAATAGTCATTTTTTTTGCAGGAGAGTGGATTGGGAATAAATTTTCAATCTCAAAAAATAAACAGAAAGAAGTCCGTTTTAATAAATAATTTTAATATTAAGTATTTATGATTTTGGAAAGGTGAAAAAAATTACACTTTTGATAATGATTAAATTGTTTTTGAAATCTAAAAACATCCTGTGGTGGATATAAAAGGAGGAATGAGGGAGGGCAAGGTTTCAGAATTAAGTGTAAATCTGAAACCTTACCTTAAAGTGTCCCTAAAAATCGATATTGCCTCCGCCATCGGCTAGTCCTGTAGGTAAAGCCGTTCCGGAAAAACCGCTTGTGGTATTTCCGCTAGCTTTATTCCCAGAGAAGAAGTTAAACCCGGAACCGTCAAAGTTGATTCCAATATCGGACAGATTGACGGTGTTGTCCTTTAAAACATTTCCGTCTCCGGTTACTAAAATATTCTGGATTGCGTTGTTAGTGACCTGGTTGCATTTGAGGGTTACGTTTCCAGAAACAAAAATTCCGCCTTGGGTCGCGATACTGTTTGTATTATTTCCATTGACGATATTATCCGAAACCATGGAACCGGCTCCAGCGACAATTCCCGAATCGCCATTTAGATAACAGGTATTGCCTTTCACTTTTGCTGCGATTAAGGAAACAATACCCGTCCCCGTATTATTGTGGACGGTATTGTTGGTTAGCGTCGAACCGTTATTGCAGACGATTCCGTCGCCGGTATTTTCATAAACCGTATTGGATGACAATGTACAACCGTCATTGACGATGATTCCGTTACCTGTATTTTGGTAAACAGTATTTTGATTCAAGGTGGAACCATTGATTGTTGATATACCCGCGCCGGTATTCGCGTATACCGTATTGGTCAAAATGGTGGCTCCGTTCTCTGTGGTAATACCCGGACCGGTATTGCTGTATACCGTGTTGGTCAGGATTTTAGAGCTATTTTGTACAAAAACACCTCCCGTTAAATTATTGTAAACCACGGATTTGGTTACCGTATGACTATTTCCGTTCAAGAATATTCCATGCCCGCCATTGGAAGCGGTTGTTATATTCTGGATACTGACTCCATTTGCGTTTGGAGAAAGGTCGTAAATTCCGTTGCCGGCAAAATCCGAAATAGTGCCATTTAATATTTTGATATTTGATTTCCCGCCGGTTGATATCCCATGACAATCGCAACCGGCGGTTTGGCCGGAACCGATCAAGCTGAAACCGTTTAAATCGATGGTGACGTTATCGGCATTGATGGTGATACAACTGCCGGGATCTGTAGTGGTGTGAGTGAGATTACTGGCAAATATATAAGACCCTGCAAACTCGGCGATAAATGGAAGCGAGGTAATCACAATGCGCGTATCGCCATTAGATTGAGATTGAACAACAGTGACAGATTGATTACAAGTACCGCTATTTCCCGCCGCATCGAATACGGTCCATATTACATTTGTGACACCTATGGGAAATCCCACTAAAGGAGCGTCGTTATCTATTAAAGTAACGCCCACGTTATCCGTTGCCGTGGGAGAAGCAAGAGTCACTGACGTAAAACTGCCGGTAGCGGTTACTGTAATTGCCGAAGCGGTACAAGTTGGCGGGATGTTGTCCAACGCTACGACGTTCACCGTTCTGGTTTGGGTAACTGCCGGATTGCCGGCGTCGTCTACAACGTCATAAGTGACTGAATAAGTCCCAATAGCTGCCGTATTCACGTTAGTGGGATTTATCAGTATATTGGCCGTAATATCGCCGTCAATATCATCATTCGCCGTAGCTCCCAATTCCACATAAGAGTTGCCTACAGTGATAGTTTGTGGGTTATCTCCTACCAAGGTAATGACTGGCGCTATGGTGTCCGGTGGCGGAACAATGTTCACAACGCGGTTTACGGTCGTTGGATTGCCGGTATTATCCGTTGCCGTATAGGTGACGGTAAAAGAAACGTCGACCACCGAGGTGTCGACCGTATCCCCGGCAATGGTAACTGGGAGAACGTTGTCAACGATATCGGTAGCGGTCGCTCCCGGTTCGACGTAGGTTGTTCCCACTACAATGTTTAAAGGATCGATCTCATTATTTTGAGCGATTAAAACAACATCGGGCCCCGTAGTGTCTTGAACGGTTACCGTTTGCGTAGCGGTACCTACATTACCCCCCGCATCGGTTGCCGACCAGGTGACGGTATGAACGCCAATTGGAAAATCACCCGTATTGTTCGTGAGCGTAACCGCAGGCGTAGACGTAACGGCGGCAATAGGAGTCAACGCGCCGTCGATATTATCGTTAGCGGAAGCCACGGCAGGAGTTTGGCCCGTAATGTTTATTAAAGTAACGCTCGTGTTTGTTCCCGTCGCTTCTATAATAAGATCGCCAGCGGCCGTTACTTCAGGGGCGGTAAGATCAACAACATTGACAGTACGGTTGATAGACGCCGTGTTTCCAGCGTTGTCTGTAGCGGAATAGGTGATATCGAAAGGACCGCCGACCCCAGAGGTGACCACGGTATCTCCTCCAATAAATATGGGAAGATTTCCGTCAACAGCATCTGTCGCAATCGCTCCCGGATCGTTAAAAGTGGTTCCTACTTCAATATTTAACGGATTGGCCCCAACTAAAATAATAACTGGAAAAACCGTATCTTGAACGGTTACGGTCTGGGTCGCTATTCCAATATTCCCAGATGAATCGGTTGCGGTATAGGTGACAGTATGAACGCCAACCGGGAAATCTCCTGAATTACTGGCAATAGTAACCCCAGGAGCGGTTGCCACCGGAGTTAATGCGCCGTCGAAATTATCGTTAGCGGTGGCGGTTCCTAGATTGACCGTTGTCGTTAGAGCTACCGCTTCAATTGTTATGTTTGCAGGAGCCGTTACGACTGGATCGGTGGTGTCAACGACGGCGACCGTTCGAGTGACTTCCACGGCGATATTTCCGGCTGTATCCGTGACATTGTAGGTAACCGTCTTATTTCCTAACGTCGAAGTGTTAACGGGAATTCCCCCTTTAACAATTGCGGCGGTGAGAGTTGTGTTGTCGTCAACTTCATCCGTAGCGTTTGCTCCGGGGTCGACATAAGTTGCTCCGAATTCGATAGTAAATGGATTGTCTCCAACTAAAGTAATAACCGGTTTGGTGGTATCCACAACCGTTATGGTTTGGGTCGCTGTTCCCGTATTACCGTTTACATCGGTTGCGGTATAAGTCACCGTAGTCGTTCCCACTGGGAATGTTGCCGGAGCGTCGTTTGTTACTGTCACTGTGCCGTCAACTATATCCGTAGCCGTAGCCGTTCCTAGAGCAACCGTCGTTAAAGCGGCGGTCGCTTCTACCGTAACGTCGTCAGGAGCCGTTACGACTGGATCCGTGGTATCCACTACCGTGACGGTACGGACCACTTGCACAGCGTTGTTGCCGTTTGAATCAGTGACATTGTAGGTGACTGACTTAGTGCCCACCGTCGACGTATCGACTGGGAGTCCGTTTTCGACAATAGTGGCGGTTAACGTTGCGTCATCGTCGAAGTTATCTGTAGCGGTCGCTCCTAAGTCGGCGGTAGCGTCATAAACTGTCCCTGCTTCAACAGTTAGATTGTTGCCATTGATAGTAATTACTGGAGGTGTTGTATCCACTACGGTGACGGTACGAATCACTTGAGCGGCGACGTTATTATTGGCATCTGTGACATCGTAAGTGACTGTTTTATCGCCAAGAGTCGACGTGTCGACAGGGAGTCCGTTCACGCTAACAGCGCCGGTGATAGTTGTGTCGTCGTCGAGGTTATCTGTAACGGACGCTCCTGCATCGACGGTAGCGTCGTAAACCGATCCCGCTTCAATGGTGATCGCGTTGAGACCGACTAAAGAAATAACAGGAATTGTCGTATCCACTATGGTGACGGTACGAGTTACTTGAACAGCGTCGTTGCCTTCGGAGTCCGTGACGTCGTAGGTGACTGTTTTAACGCCCAGCGTCGATGTGTCGACAGGGAGTCCACCTTCTACAATAGTGGAGGTGAGGGCTGTGTCGTCGTCGAGATTATCTGTAGCGTTCGCTCCCTCGTCTTCAGCAGCGTCGTAAACCGATCCGGCTTCGACGGTGATAGAACTGAGTCCG
>Ga0209992_10000257_pt1 | contig 73324 bp, 58 predicted proteins | sample 2SBtaG_2_FD_182564 | JGI IMG/M metagenome (GOLD analysis project Ga0209992, IMG submission 182564) | Deep subsurface microbial communities from Kolumbo volcano to uncover new lineages of life (NeLLi) - 2SBTROV12_ACTIVE470 metaG (SPAdes)... | ecosystem: Environmental > Aquatic > Marine >... | reverse complement strand
TATCTTTTCGGTTCGCTACTGGGTTTGGTGTCAGCCCATGTATGCGGGTGAACTTGCTTGTGAACGACTTTGTTTACCAAGCAATGACAAATAATATACTCACTATTTTCCAAGCAGACTTCAGAAGAACTTTTATCCATGTCAGAGATATGGCTAAGGCATTTACTATGGGTTTTGAACACATGGGTAATTGGCAGCATAAAGTTTACAACTGCGGAGCTAATCATCTTAACTGGACAAAAAGAGAATTGGCAGAGTATGTAAAAGAACAAACTGGATGTTTTGTTCACTATGAAGAAATTGGAACTGACGCAGACCAAAGGGATTACGCTGTCAGTTATGATAAATTAGAAGATGAAGGTTTTTCATGTGATGTAGATATGAAAACCGGAATTAAAGAACTAATAAAAGTAGCTCCAATCTTACAAATAAGGCATCAATATTCATGATAGATCTTACTGATTCAAAAGTTTTAATTACAGGTGGTCAAGGGTTTTTAGGAACAGCTTTGGTAAAAGCAGTTTCTGACGCAGGTGCTACACCAATTGTATTAAGAAGTGAAGAAGTTAATATACTTAATCTTTATGACTTAATCGGATTTCTAGATTCTAACAAACCTGACTACGTTATTCATGCTGCTGGTTACAATGGCGGTATTGAGTTCAATAGGATGTACCCTGCGGATATCCTTTATTCTAATTCTATAATGGCTTTAAACATACATCATGCATGTGAATATACAAACGTTAAAAAACTAATTAACATTATGACATCATGTGCGTATCCTGATACCGGAATGGAAGTCTTAAAAGAAGATACATTCTGGAATGGTCTTCCAAACAAGACTATTAGAGCGCATGGTATTGCAAAAAGAATATTACAAGCAGCGTCTGAAGCTTACAATGAACAATATGAGTTTAATTCAGTTTCAGTATGTGTTACTAACCTATATGGTCCACATGATACTTTTAATCTAGTTAGAACAAAAGTAGTAGGGGCATTAATAAGAAAATTTGTAGAAGCTATTGTAGACGAAAACGATCAAGTAGAGTGTTGGGGAACTGGCGCTCCTATGAGAGAATTTATGTACGTTGAAGATGCAGCAGAAGCAATTGTCTTGGCTCTACAAAATTATGAGGACAATACAACACCTTTAAATATTGGTACTGGTAAAGATATAAGCATCAAGACTTTGGTGGAATATATTGTTAGTGCTACTGACTATAAAGGTGAAGTATTCTGGAATACTGAAAAACCAGATGGACAAATGAAAAAACTTCTTGATACTACCAAGATGCAAGAAATTATTGAAATTGATAGCCTAGAAGTACAAGAGGGTATCAGAAGGACTGTTGAATGGTATATTGCAAACAGAGAGGCTGCAAATGCAAAAGACTAACCAAATAGGAGTAGTCATTGATGAGCTAACAGCTAGTCAGTTAGCATTTGATATTATAAACAATTTCAATGAAGAACTAGATAATACTAAAGACGACTACGTTGTCTTTTTTGAAAATTCAACTTCTTCAATTGTTAATCCAAAATTCTCCACTATGGCTATAAATGAGCTTTGGAGTTTTCATGGTGTTTTGATAGCAACTTCTGTTTCTAGCACCTTGTCGATGATAAAAGCTTTTAGCCCTGCTAAGAAAATATTCTATGTATGGGATTTAGAATGGACGAGAAGGCATGGAAAAAGTTTTGAAGACAATATAAAAGCATTTACCAACGAAGAAGTTCTACTTGTTGCTAGAAGTAAAAGCCACGCAAAAGCAATAGAAAACTATTGTAATAAAAAGGTAGACCATATTGTACAAAATTTTAACATAAAAAATTTCAAAAGGATTATAGAAAATGAGCAGCGCGTTCATAAACAAGCATAAAGAATACATCATTGAGCAATATGTAGATGAAGAAAAGAGTACATACGAAATAGCTCAAGAGCTTAAGACCTACCCAAATAAAATCAGAAGGGCGTTAAACACTTTAGGAGTGCCTTTAAGAGACAAGAGTGCAGCTCAGACTGTAGCTATTAACAGCGGTAGGCATGAACATCCAACTAGAGGAAAGAAAAGAACTGAGGCGGAAAAAGTGGCTATCAGTAATGGAATGGCTAGTTATTGGGATGAAATGGAAGACGGTGAACGTAAAAGACGTTCAGAACTTTCAAAGAAGCAATGGGCAGAAATGTCTGATGCGGACAAGGCAAACCTTAGAAAGCTAGCGGCTGAGGCCGTAAGAAAAGCCAGTAAAGAAGGGTCTAAAATTGAAAAATTTGTGTATGAGGGTTTGACAGCTCTAGGTTATCACGTTATCTTTCATAAGAGGGGATTAATTGCCAATGACAAGCTTGAAGTAGACCTGTTCCTTCCAGAAATGAAAACAGCTATTGAAATTGATGGGCCAGCTCATTTCTTACCAATCTGGGGTCAACAAAATTTAGAACGTCACATCAGAGCAGATGCACAAAAAGCAGGTCTTCTAATCAACAGAGGATTTGTCGTTTTACGAGTGAAAAACGTAATTCGCAATTTGTCCTCTAAAAACATGAGGGATGCGCTTGAAGCCATTGTTATTGAGTTGAAAAAAATACAGAAAAAATTCCCTGTTCCATCAAAAAGACTTATTGAAATAGAAACCTAAATATGTACAATAATAAAACCGTAAAAGAATTGAGGCAAATTTTGGAAGAGCATAACTGCGCTATTCCAAACGGAGCCAAGAAGAGTGACCTAATTGAATTAGTGGAGGCTGTTATGGCTAAAGACGAAGATTTTGTAACATCTCAAGTAGCTTCAGATGTTTTTGATGACGCTGAAATTTTTGACAGCGAAGAAACATTGGAAGAACCAGCAGTAATTAAAGAAGATTCAAGCGAAAGCAATCGTCCTTCAATGTTTAGCGATGAATGGAATGAGTATGTAATGGCTCACTTTCATTCAAACGAATTAATTGATGGCAATCCTATTTGTGCAGGACTGAGAAGAGTCGCTGAATTATTACTTGGCGACATTATTGAATCTGGCCCAGAACAGGTATTTCCAGCAACTGACGGATTAGCTCCTGACAGAGCTACCGTAGTATTTAAAGTTGTTTTTGATTGGATGAATACAGGACAAGTTAGGACATTCAAGGAAGTAGCGGATGTGTGGCATGGTAATACTGATGATTTGTTCTGCGCTCATCCTGTCGCTACTGCTAGCACAAGGGCTGAAGGGAGAGCTTTAAGAAAAGCTTTGAAAATCAGATGTCTAGCTGCTGAAGAATTAGCCAAAAAAGACATAGTGAACATAGTGCAAGAGTCAGTTAAGAAATCTCCAACTTCAGGAGACTATGAAGCTGACAGACAAATTAGCAGTCAACAAATTCAGTTCATTGATAACAAATGTAGCACTTTGGATGTTGATGCTTTTGGCTTCATTAACATGGGCGAATATACGTATAGTACTATAAGCGAAGTAACAAAAGACTGTGCTAAGAAAATGGTCAAAGCCCTTAATGCTTATCAGCAGGGAACTGAAATACCAGAAAAAATTAAAGGCTATAAAGCTAACTGGAGAGAGTAATGAAAGTAACTTATACAAGCGGCAAGATTAGCGTTGAAATTGAAGCAGACACTCAAATTGAACTGTTTCAGCAATTAGCTAACTTCCAAGAAATTTTTGCTGAAACTAAGTGTGGTAAATGCGGTAGCGAGAACATTAGATTTCAAGTGAGAAATGTAGATGACAATCTTTATTACGAAGCTAGATGTGTGGATTGCGGAGCAAAGCTAGCATTTGGCGTGATGAAGAAGGGTGGAAGATTATTTCCAAAACGCAAAGACAAAGAAGGCAATTGGCTTCCTGATGGTGGATGGGTTAAATGGAACCCAGATACTCAAAAAGAAGAGTAAAGAAAAAACCCCGTCATTGCTGGCGGGGTTTTTTAGTGCTTACAAAAAGGTAGCCTTTAGAGATATTCTAACTCTACATAAAGACCGTATTGGGTCTTACTACCTATACTGTCTGGAGAAGCCGTAATAGCAACGTACCAGTCGTGCTGAGTGTACTGTCCAGTGTTAGATGCACCATTTCCAGCGTACATACCGCTTGGGCCGGGAGACTGAGCTAGAGAAACAATGACACCGCTACCACCTACAGTGTTAGTACCAGTAGGGAGTCTAGTGCTTGGGTTAGGAGTTGTGCTATCTGTTGCACTACCAAACCATGTACTATCTCCTGATCCCTCAATTAAATAGGAATTTGAAGTATGAAGTAGTTCTGCGACTCTTGTTATGACCCCACTAGCAGGATGATCTTTGTTTACTCTGTCAAAAATTCTAAGCTTGCAGTTCTGTGTTCTAACTGCGCTATCATTAGTAAATCGTACATTTAAAGTAGCTTTTTCATTTGGTATATACAATAAGCCAGTAGCTGGTACTATACCGTTTGCAAAAGACTTAGTGTCTGTTGAATATTTGCAGTTATTAGCAGTACCACCATTTGTAGTACCATTACCATCTGTTATAAAAGTCGTAGACTGAAAAGTATTCAACTGAACTGATTGGCCAAAAGAACCTCCAAAAAACCCCAAGCCAGAGCCTGAAAGGTTATTAATGGATGTACCTCCAGCGTAAAAGTTAATTGATGCCATATCAAAATCCCCTTAGAGAGAGTTGTTTTCTATAATATTATACACCATTACTCAAAAAAGCCTTTTGTTTTCTTGGGCTTACCATAAGGGAAAAGCTTATTGAGTTTACTTTGTCGTTCCTTACATCCACAATCTTTATTCATAGCACCAAATACACTGTCTACAACCTTTTTTATACCAGTTGCTTTTGTTATCTTTGCTACAGTATCACCTAAACCTCTAGATTCTTTAGGTATTTCTGGGTCACCCATAAAGAATCCTTTGGTAGCTTTTTCTTCTTCTTCTTCTCTGCTTTTTTCTTTATTATCTTGAGTTGCCATTATCCCATCCATTTCTGCCTGCCACTTTTCCTCGCGTCGTTTAACTTGTGTATCAGTAACAGGGTATTCATTAACAAAGTTATATCTCATAACCGGGTCTTGATTAGGTCCTATTCCCTCTTCCCACATATTAAAATAGTCTAGCCTAGTTTGGCATAATGTGTGTAAATGTTTAGTCTTTATTGCTTTATGCCTTGGGCATTTTATAAATTCTTTTTTAAAGTCACATTGACATGGTGTTACATGTTTAGGCGGTTCTCTTACTTCGTCCCATTTTTTTAATAGCGTATCAGAATCCCTGATATCTGGCCTTCTACTTGGGATCTGGTTTAACCTATCGACTTCTTTTTGAAGATTACTCATCTGTTGATGGTACTCTTCTTCTTCTGTTTTAAAGAATCCTTTTGCCATTTTCGCTCCTACTATTCTGTTATGTTGACCTTGATCGGGGCATTTCCATCCATATCTAAACCAAAGTCATATTTGATACTTGTAGCCATTGGCCCTATATAGGTGTCGTAGCACTTGTCTCCACATTCATACCCTGTCATTGGACCTCTTGCATTTACACATTTTTGAGGGAAAAAGAACCAATATTCCATGTTAACAGGAGTGCTACTATTTCCTTGTGCGCAATCATCTAATGGGGGTGGATACCCTACTATAACACTAAATTGGCCTCCATGCCTACTCCACGATGGATATAATTCTGCGTATGGATCAGTGTAACTTGTTCTACTAAAATTATATGCCTCCCATTGATTTATCGGCTCACCTTTATCATTTTTTTGCGCTAAACATTCTTCTTTCGTAACCTTGTTTGCATCACTACATGCGCCACATGATTCTTCGGGTCTATCATACATTTTTCCTTCTCGGTCGTAGCAAAGCTCTACTTTTCCAGCGCCTTCTGCTTTAGGATCTCCAGCCGCTATAACACCTTTGTACATCCTTCTAGCTTCTCCAATCGCTCCAGTTCCACCTAGAGAAATTGATTCAGGAGATCTAAGCGATACAATTCTTTCGGGTGTAGTTTCTATATTTGTTTTTTCCGAAGAGGCTCTTATACCAAAAGGAGTTCCTATCCAAACTGGAGTCCCACCTAATACACGACACTCTTGTGAATGTGTTGTGTTTATTGTGCCACCTTGATCATCTACCATACAAATGAACTGATTTTGAACTGTTCCATTTGATTCTAAACATTCATCAGCACTGTCTGCATCTACTTCTTCTGGTATGAAAGCTCCAGAACAAGCTCCATGTTTTGTTGTGGTTCTAACTCCTTCTGAAGATACACAAGTTCCAACCGTAGATCTATCCTTCGTATAACATTTTCCGTAAACTTCAACAAATTGACAATTACTTGATTGCTCACATAAAGATTTTTGAAGGTTTGGAGCTACAAATTTTCCATCACCAAATTTAGGAACTCCATTGTCATGCATATCTTTTATTGATATTGAAGCGCCAGATGTTACTGTTGCGCTTTTTAGATTTACACAAGTAAATTCATCACTACTAGGATCTTTGTATAAATAACAATCTGGCGAATTGCCACAAGCAGTTTCGTTGCAACCTGAAAACGGGTAGACATCTGAGTCGTGGTCGTAAACATTTGATGAACGAAAATTACCAGAAGTATATTCTTCTGCAATTTTTAAGTATGGAGTCTCATGAACATCATAGTTCAACTCTCCATGTATTGCGAACTCATTCGATTCTAAAGGAATTGGATACCATTGCCATCCATTTGATTCGCAGTCTTCTTTTGTGTTGAATAGAGCATTTTGACAATGTCTTAATCTAACAATGTGCATATCATCTATATCATGGTATGGACATCTTGTAACTTCCCTAACAACTTCTCCGCCGCTGGCATCTTTTTCTATTATCTCTACTTCGTGGCATAGCAAACACTTTCCATCTGGGTTATCTTTAGTTGGCGGCTGACAAGCTTGGTTTGTATAAAAGGCGTTTATTCTACAGCCAATAGGACACCCTTCTTCGTACTGACCTGTTGGGAGTATTTTTGGTTCATTGTTAAATGGATCTTCAAATTCGCCTCGTGAAGTTTTGTCTAGGTTTCTTCTTCCTATTACCCATTCGCCTCCAAATACATCTTCGCACAAGTATTCGTCTAACTCAGAATCTTCAGCCACCGTTCTCCATATGCCATTTGGTACGAACTGATAATCAGCCGAATTTGATTGTGCAGCTTGACTACAAGCATCTTCGTATTTTATAGGATCATTGTTTGCGTCATAAACTTCATTTCCAGTCAATGGATCAATACATTTTCCTACCATACAATCGTTAGGATTTTGTATGTTCTTTGTAATATTTGGATTGTTATAATCATAACATTCACCAAGCGTGACACCCTTACATGTAGCTCTATACATGATTGAGCCGCTAACTAAAACCTTTTCGCCATCATTTAAATCATGATCTAGTACCGTCTCTATTACAGTGTGTGAGAAAGGATAAATCCACTTTGAATTGTTCTTTTCACATACCTTTTTGCTTGTGTAAGATCCATTTGTGCAGTAACCTCTTGATGGGTCTGGATCATTTTCGTCAGGTATGTCATAGACATTTCTATAGGATTTTATACCGGCAGGTTCTCTTGAGTCGTGTACTGGAATAGGAGTACTTGTAGTAGCTCCATCATGACCTCCGCCCATTTTAACTTCTTTGTATTCACTGTACTTATTTAAGTATTCAGCTGTTGGTATAGGCCCGACTCTTCCCGGAATCATTACATGACCAAGCTCATCTAAAGCAAGGCTTTCTACTCTTAATGGGTGTTGTTGTATTGAACTATCTGGAAGACCCCTACGCAAACTACCGCGTGTGTCTTGAACGGTATCTACAGGCCAAGGGTGTAAACCGTATGGGCTAGGAAGGGTTTTAGGTTTCTTACCATCTATTCCTGAAAGCTCCCCTGACGAATTGAGACTTCTGGAGTAGTCTCCTAAATGTCTATCGTACTTATGAGCGGCGCTTATTAGTTTTGTAACATCTGCAACCTTTATTTCCATAAATGGCTTATCGCCACGCCCTCTACTCATATCTGAGTAATTTAGATTACCGTCTGGAATTGCTTCTGTTAGTTTTGTTCCTCCAAATGGCAAGAATGGATTTCTTGATTGCCTATTTCTGACTCTTCCTTGCTTTTCATGATATACTGCTCCTCCTTCTGCCTCAGCCTTATCTGCCATTCCTATACCAACAGTAGCACCTGCCTCATAAGCGCAATAACGACCACCAAAGGTTGGTCCATAAGCACCTACTACCAGAGTGCCTGAACCATCTTCCTGAACGTCTTTTACATAATAAACATTAAATGTTTCTGCTGGTTTATCTGGATACAATTTCATACCAACTTGCTGACAGTCGTTTGCTTGTTTAACGTCACCGCCAGTAGCACACACTTCCATTCCATATAAAGCAGATGCACCACTTCTAGCTACTGCTGTTGGCTGTGTAGGTCCAGTGTAAGTGCAACAACCAGTACATGGCCATTCTGGACCTCCACCCAAAATACAAATATTACCAGCCTTATAATATTTAAATCTTCCCTCTCCTATAGTTAACTTATCTCTTTCATCGTTTACCTTTCTTCCACTCCAGCATCCATCACTGTTAGCTCCGGGATATATTGGTGGCATACCAGCTATTTCCATTGGCTCATTAATGACTGTATCATCTGCGTTCCAGTAGGAGCAATTCATTATCTCCATCCATAGTTCCATGCCACTACGTCTATAGCTATCAGTGTTGTCAAATCCACCCTGAATCATCGCGTCTCCGTCGTGTGCAGAGGCACTTCCAATAGTAGATCCACAGCCTAACAACAACCTTGTAAAGAATGCGTCATGTTCTTCTGTTGGTGGTCCAACATCGTGAAGACCAGCGCTAAGACCGAATATAGCTTGATCACAACCATTACACTTTGTATTAATAGCTGGTCTAGTCGTTCGGGCTGTTTCAATTCTTCCGGGGCCTTCACCATACCAACTATTTGCTTTGCAGGTATCTTGTAAGCAAGCATCCCACTCATCTGGATCTATTGATTTGTCTGGATTTTTTTCCCAGTCAGGATTCAGTTTCTTTAGACAGTCTCCTTTTATAGCTAAAGTAGCTCTAGCAACACTACCAGCAACATTAACACACGCCCATCCAGTTGAACAATGTTCAGGATAAGTAATCATATGGCATGACTTCATTCCCACATTGTTCATTTTGTGCCAAGTAGAAGCCCATGTTACACCATTAAATTCTAATGGCATTGACATACTTCCAAATCCGGGAACTGTTTCATCTGCGCCAAGCTGTTTACAACTATTAGCTAGATCGTAACAATCAAGTTGAAAATCAGTTGATATGTGTCTTGGTCCACAACCTTGTGGATAATAAAATTTTCCACCAGCCTCTTTACAGGTTTCTTCTGTCGAAGTTTCTGCATCTCCACAAGCTGTTGGATCAGAAGCACTTGAACAATCACATTTTCCACCAACTCCTAAACAATTATCTTTTGGGCTTGAGCTTATCCCATCTCTTAAACAGCTTCCTTCAAAACCTTCAGTACATAGCTGTCCGGGATGACAATCATGAGATACTTTCTCGGGATAACAAATACAAGGCTCGTAAGACCAATCGTATCTTCCATCTTCTTCACCCGCTGGCGCTTTTTTACACTCCCCTGTCGTCCACGAATTTCCCGTAGGATCACCATCTTCGTCAATTTCGCAAGTGTCATAATCGCTACCAGTTTCACCAGATGCTATCACACCTCCGCTTGCAGAACATGTAGCTTCATCAGTAACAAAATTACCTATTCTAGCTTGTGTATCTTCATTTCTACATATTTCTGCACAGTCAGGCACTCCATCATGTGTTACACAACATTTCCCGTCGTCTTCTGGCGCGTCAAAACCGTGCCATTGACAACAGTTATTCACATCATCGTCTACACAATTTGCTTCATCAAAAAAGTTACCACAACTAACACCCGCACAGTTATCATCACTACCAGAATAAAATTTGCAAGTTGCTGTTGTTAGCCCAAAATTATGCTCTACACCTACTTCATCTAAACCACATTCAATACCCTCATTAATCATGTAGTCTTCTATTTCACGACATGTCCAATAAGGATAGTCCATTGCGAACAGTCGCACATCTTGATCATTTGTCATGCATTCACAATTAGGACAACATGGATCATTTTTGATTGGTGCATTCTGGCTATCTCTATAAATGCATCCACAATCCCTACAGTTTGTAGTCCCCATTACATTAGGGCGTTTTCTAATAAACATGTCACAGTCTTCTGGACGTTTAAGAGGTTCAAACTCACCTATTATTTCGCCATCACTGTCAACAACTTTATCACAGTCATCTTTTCTATATCTGATTAACCTTTCTCCGGTTTCCCCATGTATACATTTTCCATAAGTTTCCCAGTTTCCTTTCCATGTTCCCTCGGCAGCTTCACATTCAACCTTACTATGGTTATCTGGTTTATCACAGAATCCAGTTTCACAATGTGGAATGTCACTAATATTACAACCATGAAAGGTATCTGAACAACAATAACCTTGATGTCCTACAAATTCTGGTCTGCATATATCTCGTCCACACCCAACACGATTCCAACTACTATCTTGTGCAGTTAAAGTAGCATTTAAAGTGTGGGGCAAGAAATGGTCACAACAAACAGGACATGTTCCTTTTTGTTCAACCTGCATATACCAATCTTGCGCTCTATGTTCATACTTGTAGCCAATGCCATCCCATCCCGGATGATACAATTCATCTATCTCTTCTTTTGTGTAATGAGAAACATATCCAGCATTTACTCCTTCATCGTCTAACATCACTGCAAAAGCACCAGTGTATGGACAGGTTTTGTAAGAAATAAAGCTGTGCGCATCTACATCAGTGTCAATTTCCATATTTGACTCAGGAGGAGCAGGACCAAATCTATGCTGCGCCCAACATCCTGAAAATGCGCCATCTCCCTCGCCGTTATTTTGAACGCAGGTATGATAGTTGCCTTCAGACCATGCAAGAATTCTATCTTTTCCGTTATGCCTTTGAGTTCCAGTACAGCTATCTTTATCTATTTGTGGTAATAAAGTTTTTTCTTCAATCCAAGTTCCTTCTTTTTCGACTTGGCAATTTGACTGGGTTTTAAATTCTTGCTGTATTTCAAAGTCAACTAGCTTTCCGGGAGTCCATACTGGATCTCCACTTTCCTCTAAACAGTCTGCTTTATGTTTGTGATCTCCTTCACTACATGTCCCACAATCCCCATAAGGTTCAACCTGAATTGTATTATCAATTATGCAAGATTTTTTCGTTGGATGTACGCATCTAGTATCATCTCGTTCACAAGAAGCAGTACCTTCATTAGGATACAACCTATAATGCTTAGCTAGTTCAAAACATTCTTCTTTAGTCATAGACATTTCATGAGTGGTTTTTTCACCAGTTTTTTTCATGACTTTGCAAAAGCCATAACGCTCACAAGACTGTCTTCCACCGCCTTCTTTTTCGGGTGTTTCAGGATCGTCATAAATACCTATGACATTTGTTATCTTGAAAGGTCCTTCAAGATCTTCATCTTCCTCATTTCTTTTTGTTTTGCAAAATTCTTGTTCTTTTAATTGCTCAGGAGTTAAACGAACTTCGCCTAATTTTTTGTCACGAACTTTCTTCTCTAAGAAGTTTCTCTTCGATACACAAATATCTGGGAAGCTTGTTATTTTTGGAAGTTCCCCATTTAATTTTTCTTCATCTGCTTCGGCAAATGGAACTATAGTACCATCTGTATATTTGAGTGTGAGTTCAGTCTTTTGTTCTTGTAGTATCGTTTGCTCAATATCACCCATTATGCAAACGCCGTCATCGCAACCAAGACGTTCTAGTTCTGGTAAATTAGCAAAAGCGTTTATTGTTCCGTCAATAGGCTTTCCGTCGCAGGCAAACAAGTCAAACGTATCTCTCGTAATATTTTTAGCCACGAACCAAGGTGCTGGATCTGGGTCTCTACCCATTATTACAGAACCATAACAAGCCAAAAATTCATCGGGACACTCATACGTTCCATCTTCTTTGTAGACACCCGGACATTTTGCCCCCGGAAACATTATGTCGTCGCATGAGTCTCCAGTACAAGGAGTGTAAATTTTGTCTTGGTACTGCATCTCTTGCCAGTCTCTGTTTGACAGCACGTTAGCTGCAAAGTTACCTATGATGCCATAGGTCATAACCTTTGTACCTTCGACCAGCCTGTGATTTCTTGAGGTTACGGTTATAGGAGATGTGTTACTAGCATCTTGGACTGATACTTCTCTTCCAGTTCCAATACAATGATTATTAACAAAGCTGATTAAACCTTCACCTTTTGGGAATAAACCTGTTTTTCCCCAATAGTCTAAAGAATCATTATGAATTGCGTGTACTCTATCTCCATCATTTTGGCCTACTTGATCAGCTGTATGACCACTTATTGTTATACCTCTTTCTCCAACAATCCTTGAATCTGTTGCTGCGGCCACAATATTTGAAGGAACAGGAAATACTGGTTCGCAATGAGCGTCAACCGTCAAAACTGCTTGAGAAAAACTTCTTCTTTCTGTCCATTCTCCTTGAGCGCATTCTTTACTGAGTGTACATGTACATTCGCCTTCATCATTAGCGGGTCTGGTTAGTGCAGATGCTGTAAATATTTCGCCTCCAGTATCTTGGCTTTCTCCTACCTCTCGACACAGGTCTTCATCGGTTGGGGGAAGAGCATTTCCTTCATCATCAATTATTTCATCTCCAAACCAAATACAAGTTTTTCCTTCTTCAAGACCTTTAGACTTGCAATTTTCGGCTTCATCGTCTTCTGACTCAGGCTGTGATGGTAATTGACTCTCTTCTACTCTATATTCAGGAACGTCACCTTCGCCTTCAACTTCGACTACACACCGACATGTTCCAGTATTAACAGTCTCGTTAAACACGGGAGGAACTCTACATTTAGAACCTTCTTTTACTAGGTCTAACGTCCATGTAATTGGACGACTACAACCTCTTTCATCCTCGCAACATATTTGTACTTCTCCACCACCTCTTTTACAATCGTCTTCAGTAAATTCATCGCTTAGAGTCTTGTAAGAAAACGTAGAACTATCTTCATTTTCTGTTTTGCATCTACTGGGTATTGGAGATTTTCCGGCCTCTCCGCCACAGTCGCACGCTTCTAGATTAGCTTCTGATTTTTGCCAAGCATCCCAACCTAGACTAATCCCACAAGCATGGCTAGTGAGACTACCTTCCAATCCATCTATTGCATCTCTAACTCCCTGACTTACTGATTCACATACGGCTGGAGTAGCGTTTTTATAGAGGAAGTCATGGGTGAACCAATAGTCCAACCCCATATTTATAAACCACTTTCCTCCACCACCTGCTTTTTGCGCGGCGCATTTTTGCCAATACCTGTGGTCGTTTACTGCTTGTTCTACTCCTTTAGCATAATTTTGTGTTTTTTCAGTGGCTTTAAATGGTTGAGGTCTATAGTTAAAAGCTTTTAGTTTTAGATGTCCTAGTGGATTATGATTTCGTGGTATTGGTTTTCCACTTTCTTGATACGTGTATCTTTCACAAATAGCATCTTCACTACTTTCAAGAAATTGAGGGTTAGGCCAAGCACACCAATGTTTTCCATCTTCTGGGTCTTCAGGGTTTCCGGGGAAAAAGCCAGCAGGATTACCAAAGTAATGGGACATATTACTGTTCCATCTTTGTTGTACTTCACTCCAGCCACTATTAAGAGTGTTTTTGTCGCTAAGTGTGAGATTAAAATCAGAACAGTTCAAGAACTGATCCATAGGGAAGTAAAGCATTAATTCTTCCCCACACCCCATTTGATTTTTGCCATAAACACTAGTGTTTCTTTCGCCTTGATCGTTAAAGCAATCAGCCCAAAAACCACACTCTCGTAATGTCACAGTCCAATAAGACTCAGTATCGGCATGTATCGTTATTCTTTCTTCTTGGTTCTGTATAGCAACACAACCAGCCTCAGCATGTATAGGAGCATCAGTACCAGAAATGCCATCTGGAGTAAGAACTAACTCCCTGTAAGGTGTAAAGCAAACGTTGTTTTTTCTAGTATTAGCAAAGCCACCAGAAACTTGAGGTGTATGACTTGGATGACTTTCAGATGTCATCATGCCACCGCAACAACTTTCAGGGTCTCTTTCCCAGTCTACCCATTGGTGAGCTAGAAAATGATTCTTTGGTTCTTCTTCTCTACACTCTTTTTCGTTATCAATACCCTCTATAATTTCTCCGGTGTTTTTAGCTTTACAAACACCTCTCAATTGACATCCGGCTTCACTATCAAGCCAGACAGAAGAAACGCCACTTTCGTCAAATTTAGACTGGCAATGATTTATTATTTCATTTAGAGTTATCCATCTGTCGCCACCCGATTCACATGATTTTTTGTCAGTACCGACACCTGCCTCAGTTGGCTCGAATTGCGTATCTTTTTTTACACAATGCGCAAAAGCGTATGTATATTGCATAGAGCCAGTGCAATAGTTGTAGCCAGAAACTTCGATGTCTTTTCCGGTTTGGATGTTTCTACATTTAGGCTTTTTAGCAGCCGGAATTTGCCCGTCATGAAAACACTTACTTATATGTGTTATTTGACGTTTATGAGCTGGTTCATCAAAGACGGGAGTACCACGACCACAACGCCCACTGCTTGCAGTTATAACATGACCATCTTCGTTATAACAAACATAATGAGCATCTTCTATTAAAGAACTTCCAGTGTATAGGTCGTTTTTGTGTAGACTATCTTCTTCTTCTGTTACGGTTATAGTTCCATCTTCATTTATCACATGGTCTACATCGGTCTTAGAATCGGAATTAAGTGCTTGGCCCCATTCATCCGGGGTTAGAGAAAGTTCTTCAAATGATCTTGGCCATGTGCCTTCTCCTGAAAGAGCTTTCTCATAATCTGGTCTACCTGTATACTCACCTTCCCATTCTGATGTTCCATTCCCGTCTTCACTAGCGCTAACTTCTCCCAAATACTTGTTCTGACCACGCCAACATTGCGATTCTTTTCCGTTTGGTAAAGTTGTAACCTTGCAGGGGTCACAGTTTCTTGGAGTTCTTAAACTAAATGGCGCAGTAGATTCATCAAATTCTTTTTGATTACCAAACTCATCAAAATTATCAACATCACCAGTAACTTTAGTGTCATCACTAGTGCAGCATTTTCTACCTCTATAGAGACCGTTAGTGTATTTTAAGTGCCATACATCCCCACCTGAAACTCCAGCTCTTGCTTCTACTCTTCCAGTCTCACCTTTCACTAACGTAATGACTATTTCCGGTGGTAATGAACATGTTGCACCAGTAATACTATTACAGCTAAGATCTACACACCCGCACCCTTCTTTACAGAATCTTCCCGCACCTCGATGTTCGTGAGCCTCTGTATAGCTATACTCATCAGAAACATCAGGACCCCAAGCTAACTTGCCAGAAGCTCTGTTTCTTTTTTTCGGATTAGTCGGATCATACGATGTATCCCAAGGATCTCCTACGCCCATTTTCCTACCTTATAATGCTGCTGTTCTTGGATAATCATCATCTGGTCCGCAATCTTCTGCGGTAGCAAAACCCTGAGCAAAGAATTTTCTAGTGCAAGCTGTCATAGACCCTCTTTCACATCCAGCATTAGATATAATTTCCATACCGTAAAATTCACCTTGTAAAATTATGTGAACAGGTATAGTCTCTTTTACAGTGATAGGTTTTCCTACTTTTTGTCCGCAAGTTGCAGCGTCCGTTCTTGTATATTCATAAGTTATCTTCTTACCAGTATCATAACTAAAAAATGAATCTCCGACCATTAAACCTTGTCCAAGTGGGTTTTCTAGGAAGACTTTTTGATAGAGCATACTTCTTGCTCGTTCTGTCATTGTTCCATCTGCTATTTTTTCTCCAATACCTTCTGGATTTCCAAAATAGCTATCACCCCATCCATGACAAGGGTTTCCAGCTCTTCTATTGCCGGGATATCCTCCAGAACTTTTTCTAAACTTGTCTGTGCAGTTTGAAGGAGCATTTTTTGATCCTACTTGATGATGAACAGATCTTAATAAAATTCCATGATAAAATGGTTGACATCCATCTTTAAAGTCGGAACAGGCTGTTATACTCCCATATGTTCTACATCTACCACACCAAGCATGATCCTCTGGGTCAAATATTTCTATATCTGGATAATACATACTTTTAGGGAAGTATGATGTGTACTTACATTCTTGTGTAGGACATGGATTTCTATATAGTCTTCCGGGACTACTAAGACCTCCAACACCAAAATGAAAAGAGTTTGCACCATCCATGCCCGTTTCAGGAAGTATACATCGAGTAGCTTTTGTGAGATATATTTGATTGAATTGACCACCAACCCAAACTTTTCTATCTCTATCCCATCTTAAGTCGATTGGGCCAGCTTTCCATTGGTCTTGCCTAGACATATAATATGGCAAAAAGTGTTTATGGTCTTGCGGTGGACTTGAAGACGTTGATTTGAATTTTTCGCTAGCATGAACACCTACAGGCATACCATAGGTATGAGATTCGGGGTCGGCATCTTTACGCTCAGCTTCAAACCTTGCATTTGGAACAGGCATACCATCAGTATCATAGCCCCAACCAGCCATGACCATTGGCCCTCTTAAACCCATAGGTCTAGCAACATTTTCAAATGTTCCCTCGGCACTTCCCTGTTGCGGAGCATCTCCAGCGTAACCACCCGCAGATATACTAGGATTCCCAATGGTTTTGTTTTTTACAACTGCTGAAATACTATGACCAGAAGCATATGGATTTAAACTAGCCGATGTTACATAAGAAAAATTGCCAGCCAAAGACCCAAAAGCATTACCACCGTTATGCCACCAATTATCAATGCTATCTTTTACTACACCTTTTGGATCTAACGTTGAAAATGGACGTTCAAAGGTTGGAAAGTATTCATGAGTTCCAACTTCAACGTTTGCGTCTTTGTCACTACCTTCTTCACTTACAATTTTAAAAGTAGTTGAAAATGGAACAAACAAACCATCTAGACTAACACCAGCACTTCTTTGCCAAGCTGGGTTACTAGGAAAACTCTTCATAAGATTAGAAGTTGGGGTGGTAGCAATAGCAGCTTTACCAGTGCCAATTCTTTTTAATTGTCCCTGTTTACCTTCTACTGGATGATCAGTACCATAGCTAACGGGCATACCTTTAGCGTTTCTCATATTTGTTTCTTCGGTGTAATAAGCACCGACTAAAAACATATGACTAATATCGCTCTCGGCATTTTTGCCAGCGTCAACATTTCTTGGATTATTGGTATTTGCCATTAGTTTTTCCCAGTTTCTGATAATAAGTCTCTGCGAATTCTCACAATAAAGTCCTCAAAAGCCTTCTCATTTGCAAACATTTTTGCTTCCATGTTTTTAATTCTTTCTTCATTTCTTTGCGAAAGATCTCCAAACTTTCTAGCAGTAGTAAGATTATACGTAGTGGTAACACCTCCAGATCCTATTTGCACATTGACATCTGTTACATATGGACCTTGTACCTGCTTAAAGGCAGGATTGCCATTAGCGTCTGTTCCGTCAGCAATCGTAAGCATTATCTGAGTGCCAGCAAAATAAGTTGGTAAACCAGCTAAACTAACTGTTCCAGTTTCAAGTGTGTTTTGTTGCTGTATTAAAGCTCTTTTAGCCTGAGCAAGTGCAAAACGGTTCAATTCTCTTTCACTACCAAACGTAGCAGGATGTAGAGAAGTATCTTGCTTATACTCTGTTTTGCCAAATCCAGTTCCTATAGCCCAAGGACCCCAAGTGTATCTTGTACTTTGTTGAGGAACTCCAGCATAAAAAGGTTTATAAGCAGCATCTGCAATCTGGCTCTTAGATCCATCAGGAGCTATCATTGGATGGGTTAAAGTGTCATTACCAAACGCTGCCAAGTTTTGCCACGCAGCTATTTCTGGACTAACACCACTAGATCTAGCCCAAGCTCTTTGCAAACAATTTGAATTTTTATGATGTATTAATGGTATACAAATTTCACCCTCACCCATATCATCAACAGCTTTTGCATAATCTACATGACCATATCTAACAGCATTCGGGATGGTAATCAAAGCATAAGGTTTATAAAATGCGAACTCAGTTAATTCGTCTGCTCGCCACTTCTCGTCTTGAGGAATATACTTATGAAGAGTATCTCTAGTAAGTAACTTCCTACTTTCTTTAATAAACTCAGGAGCTTGCCTTGGCTGTCTGTGTTTGGGGCTTCTAATAGGATATGTTTTAGCATGTAAAAGTTCCCACATTGGTCTAGTTTTCAACCAATAAGTTTTAGGGTCAACATCAGCTCTAACAAAAACTTTACCTGTATACCCTTTGTGAATATTATTGTGATGTTTATTTTTTTCTAGTTCCTCACGGGTAAACATCCTTTCGTCTGGGTTAGACATTCTCTCTGGATCAATGTCGCCAAAATTTAAATCTACCTTGTCTCCTTGCAGTCTTCTTGTTTCTTTATGAGGAAAAGCTACAAAAGATGCTAAGTTGCCACCCTCCCAGAAGTTTACATCTTGTGGGTAAGTAGTATTCATCCATGTCTGTTTTTCCCAATCTGGGTCATAACCTTCTCCCGGCCATCCAGCACCAACGATATCCCATTTTTGTTCTGTTTGTAATGGGTCTATCCAAATTCCTTTGATTTTTTCACATTCTGCTCTATCTGGAACCCAAGCAACAACTTCTTCACTACCAGCCCCCTTCTTGCAAGTACCTACTCCGAATTTTCTAAACCACTCACTCAACAATCCATGAGCGCCCCAATCAAAACCACCAACTTCTGAGAATACACCATTCCGTTGTCCACATTCAGTCTCATCTGTCACGGGTACGAATGGCACTATATAATCACCGTCATCGTCTAGTTGATGAATTATGTTTCCCATATCATCTAAGCAAGTGCTTTTTGTTTCTTCACATTCTGCCTGTGTTTCAATCCAAGGATTGGCACATCCAACTACTGTAGGTGGATTAAAAGGAAGTGGCATTAAATACTTTCTGCCGTAGAAATTATTTGCTAAGTCTTGAACTTTCTTGAATGCATCTTGCATTGTCACGCCAGATGCTTCGTATTCGTTCCATTTTATTTTCTTTCTTCCGCAAACTAAGCCTGCTTCTGTTTGACCTTCTCTTTCGTCTGTACCCCTTGAAAGACCATCTTCAATTGGGTTCATTGGCTTGTCATTACCCATAGCTGCTAGGTTTTGCCACCCTGCTGCTTGCTCAGGAGTAATTCCGTTCATTGCAATGTTGGCTTCTGTAGGGCAGTAGTTGCACCATTTTCCACCTTGAGCTTGGCAATAATAACATGGCAAGAAAGGCTGGAAAACTCTCAAATAGTTGAAGTAGTTGTCAAAACCTATAGAAGCATGTCTCAATTCTGTGACCGTCGCCATATAGTAACCACTAGCGTTGTCTATATTTATACTAGATGGACCTCCTTTAAAACCAACAAACTGAGTACTACTCAAATCTACAGGAATAGTAGCAGTGTTTGGTATTTTAGGGAATCCTTTTAAGTCTCTTGAGCCTGCTGTTTTCTTTTGATCCCATGTCTCTCCCAGTCCAACACAGTCTTGTCTGTTAGTCCATTGTGGATCTGTACATGAACCTTCTAGTGCTACAACTGGATTGATATATCCCGGACCGGGGTTATTTTTCTTTGGATCTACTGCATCGGGAGTATTTGGTTCTGCTCTTGTGCATAACGGATCCCAAACTTTTGTTATCCATTCAAAGTTACCATATAATTGCGGATTCTCGCTTCTTTCTCTTTTTACACCTTTAGTAACTGAACTACCATCATCATTTACTATAGTTTCATCTACTAATGTTTGTTCACATTCTGCTCTAGTATTAAAAGTTTGATCTACATCTTCTCTTGTATACCTATGAGATCCAGTATGACCTAAAGCGTGATCGTTGGTATCATTGTCTTTACACCAACCTCCGTTAGGCTGTCGGAAGTTTCTCCAAGTACAATCTTCAGCGTATGGACCATTGTCATTCCCTTCAAAACTATTTCCTTGTGTTCCATTTAATCTAGCTGTTGACTGACTAGGGCTTGGATGTCCTGTGGTAGAATCTATATACATCACAGCGCCTACCCAAGCAGGAACTCTTTCTCCTGAACTACCACCGTCTATGTAACCAGTGTAATCTTTTTCTTCCAAAGCGGAGCATAGGCTTGGCTTATTAATTAACTTTCTACCCTCAGCACCTAAATCTGCTGGTTCATCGTTCTCATCTACAGCAAGCACAGGAGCCGTCTCTAATAAATCTCCAACAGTCGCCCCTTTAACGTCTATATTTGTTCTTTGTTGCCTATCTGCTGGAGTCAAAGCTTCTAGATTTTCAACTTGAAAACAAGCTTGCGTACAAGACCACTCGTCACGACCCCAATCTGAACCGGGCAAATATAAACCAGCTCCTAACGGAGGCGCACCGGGTATGCTTCCAGTAATAGAGTCTCCAGCCGAAGTAACACAATTAGCCCAAGGAATACAATCATATTTAAATATTCCAGCACATCCTATTGGGTGACCATTTCTAGCTGTAGTACATTCATTTTCTGGATCTTCACCTCCATTGTCTTTAAACTCCTGCTCTGGATCACACTGACAAATTTCAGGCATGTTATCGCAAGCTGTTTTTGGTTGCATACCACCATCCCAAGTAGATGCTTTTTCATTAGGCCCATTGCAACCCGGATCTTTTACGTTGCTGTACCATGTACCACCATTGTTTACACAATCACCTTGATTATTGTATTGACCTTTATCACAATAACTTCTTGTATTATTGTATCCAGCTTCACACGATTCTTTAGTATTGCAAAGCTCGCCATTTTCTATGCCTTCTTTAGTAGCATAAGACCCATCGCTATAAGTACATTTTGGTTTACTTACGCATTTACCTAAACCGGGATTGAAAAACGCTATACCTCCAAAAAGACCATCGTAAGGATGAAAGTCTCTATAAGGGTCATCATCATGGAACATACCCATGATAGGTTCCCCTTTTGTTTGTATATCAATTTGTTGTCCAAATTCAGACTTTTGTACAAATCTTTTTGAAGTAAATCCCCAAGCTGGAAACAAATCTATATAACCATCCATAGGATGTTGAGGCCATTCAAGTTCATTGCCCTCGTTATCGTATAGGCTTGGGTTTTTGTCTGGTACTCCTTCATAGTCGCCGCTATTTTCTGTGAACCATTTGTCAACATCTTTATTGTTAGGTATGTTGAACATAAATGGATCAACTTTATTTACTATAACGCCGTTGTTGTTGTTATCCGCTCCCATTTTCAAACGACCAATAGGAACTGGCCTAGCATCAAAATAATCATTGTCTACTAAATCAGCTATTTCATCTTTTAGAATAGGTCTGCCATCAACTGCGTCAAAGAAGTTTGGAATAGTTCCTTTTTTCCCACCCCAATCAGCATTGTAGTCCTTGAAATGTGAAAAATCGCCATCTGCGTCTCTCTTGCTAGGATGTCGCCATACGCCCCACATATGACCGTCATAAAGAGTGGTTGCATAGCCTTGAAGTGCAGCGCCATCTAATTCTAAAAAAGGACCTGAATCTATAAGAACATCATCGCGTTCTGGATCAACATCACCATCGAAATACTTTTCAGTATCTTTATTGAAGAAGAAGTCTTCTCTACGTCTACTACCTAGTATCTTACCCTTCCCTCTCCAATTGTCAGAAGGTTTAGATCTTTGACCTCCGGTCATTGAAACTCCAATAACTCTGGTCAATGGAGCGCCTATGGTAAACATTCCAGTTGTAGGATCTGTATGTTCATAACCAACATCAGCACTAATTATTTTATCAGCCCAAGGACCTATCTTTAGAAAGAGAGACTGATCTAATACTGTTTTTATAATACCCGGTTGTATGTCTGCATTTTTTGGTATTGGTATAACTCTTATGATTCCAGCTTTATGTTTGTGCATATCAAACAATTTTTGTTCTGCTGGATTACCAGTTCCATTTCTAGGAACGTACAAGTCTACAAAAAAGTCAGCGCCAGCGGCTGTACAAATTTCTTGTATCAATTGCAATAAATTTTTTGTACCTTTTATTCTAAAATCATCACCAACAGTACCCATCCCAATACTATCACCATAGTCAACGTCTTTTGGTGTTGGGTTGTAAATGTTGTTTAAGTTGTACAACGGGCTAAGGTCTATGGCGTACTTATGGACTCCTGCGTTATTGGGAAATCCAGTTGGAGAATTTTCGTAAGAAGTACTTGAGCCAAAAGTAGTAGGTCTAGAATTTAAACCATAGTAAAGAGGGCCACCATAAGGCTCTTCATCTTTTATATACTCTTTCATAGTTCCAGAAAGAATCATATCTAATGCTGGCAATATGCCTTTATTATGTTTATAACCCCAAGCATTAATATAATCAGCCGTTGCAGCGAACCAAGGTATCCCATGCTCATTCGTGTCAGACTGACCAAAACCTCCAGCTTCCTCATAATATCCAAATACATTTACTACGTTATAATAACCGTTATAACCCTCTTCAAATTTTCTTTGAAACTTTGCATCTTGTCCAAGAGCTTCAAGCGTTTCTTTAGGAGTTATCGCTTTTTCGTTTGGATGATAATGTTGATCCATATACCAAGCATCAGCTGGTGCTGTATGACCCTGAAAAGAATCTAATATTACAGTAGTATTCTCTAGTATTACTCTTGGGTCTTCTACAACTACGCTATAAGTTTGACCATTTCCACTCCAATCTCTTTTATAGCTTTTTAATATTCCATTAAACTCAAACGTTAGAGGACTTGTAGAAGCATCGCCAGTATTAGAATTTGCACAAGTTCTATTTGATACACAAGCGGAGGAAAGTCTAGCACCATCATAATACCTGAAATAAACTGGCTCTCCGGGTGTTGTCGCCCAGAATAAGTCTCCGGCTGGTAAATTTAGATTGTTTCCATTTCTATAAACATGAGTACCAACGCTTGATCTATCACCAGCAACAAAAGGGTCCAAGCCTAATTGCCTACCATTGTCTCTAACAAGACCTACAGGAAAAGCAGTAGGATCCCAATGATGATAACCTTCTGTAATTGCATCTCTTACAGTATTAGCAGTCATCTTACTGTCTAAATTCCATTCGTCCTCTACGAGACTAACATTGAGGGTGGAAGAATTTCCATTAAAACCTAAATTTAATGCAAATTGACTTATAGAAGCCCCAAGAAAAGTCTGTTGAAAAATAACAAAACCATCATCTCCCGTATCTCCTGAATAGTAAGGGAGGATGGATTCGTTTATATTTCTTTCTCGTAATGGATAAGTATAGACAGTTGACATTACATCTCATCTCCCGGCCAAGGCGAAGCCGATGCATCTGCATTTGCCCCGTTCAAGTAAGTTGTTGAAGGTTGGGTGTATGGATCATCCATTTCGTATGTCCAAGTAATACTATAACTCCATGCTCCAGTTGTAGGATCCCAACTTTCACTAGGCGCATCATGGTACGATTTTCTAACACCATGCTCTCTATAATGAGCAGTATAATTTTTGTTTGCTGAATCGTACAAAGTTCTATAAGCAAAAGGATCAAAAGAACTTACTATTCGAGCTATTCCATTGTGTTGAGATAATTTATAAGTTGCATTTGGTTCAACAGCAGTAGTACCCCAATAGCTATTTCTTTGAGTGCTTGGTCTAGCACTAGACATAGCTTCAGTTGCTCTTGGTCTCAATGCGTCATAATTGGCTCCAGCAGTAGCTGTGCCATGAATAGAAGCTCTAGTGTTTACATAGTTAGGATTCTTTATCCATATTAAAGATTGACCTTCTGGTCCTTTAGCAGCAGTACACGCATCTGAGTTTGAATATGGATGTACAGTATAGTACAAACTATCAATACACAAATATTTTCTTCTAACATCAACATTACAACTTAAGCTTAAACTTCTTGTTGCTGCCGTTTGAGTTCCAAGACTTTGTAGAACCGGACCTAATGGTCTACCTATTACTTGATGTTGAGCAACTACCATTCCCGGATAGTTAGTAGAAACTGATATAGTTTCATTACTACAAAACGGTATGTTTCCAATTGGTTTAGTACTGAAAGTAAAATTATACGTTATTGTTCCAGTTCCGGGCTGCTGAGTTATACTCTTATTTACTGGAAGAGGATTAACAATAAGACCTTTGTCGGTCCATGCATCTCCATCCTCTACGCCTGCATATCCAATTTGTTCATAACCAAACAAATCATCAATCATCTTCTGGGCAGTGTTATAGAGATTAGGCTGCACTTTAGTGTTGTAATGCAGCTTTGCGTTTTCATGCTTAGAATAAACCATAACCCCGTGATGCGGCTCTGGAAGTTCTACGGCCTTTTCTGTACCCTTACCAGTTATATCAACGTTAGTCTCTCTTGAGTCTTGCGTTGTATCTGTGAGCATTGACTTTTCTTTATCGTCGGTCGTGTTATTGTCAGCCGCACTGTTATCTACAGCGTTGTTTAAAAGACCTTCTATTGTTCCATTGATGCTCACTTCAATGATTCCGCCTGCTTGGTCAGACTCGGAAATGCTAACATCAAAACTTTCTAGCGCCAAAAAATCTTCTGGAGCAAGAGTCCAAGTTTCTGTTACACTAAAAGATCCTCCTCTTTTGTCTACATTTTGTGTTCTTTTATAATTGTATGCTTTGTATATATGACTTCCATCTGACTTTTTAGGTAGATTCATTCCAAATGTGTCATAATTGTCATAATCAACTTCAGTAGTTTTTGTGCTATTTTCTTTTAAAGTAGTGCTAGCAGCATTGTCAACAAAAGCTCCATTATCACCAGCTAAAAACCTTTCTCCGTATTTGATTACATCGTATACAAAACCTCTTGCCTGCTGCCAAGCTCTTCCATTTGGTGCATACATAGAACTGAATCCATCTTTTATACTTTTTGTGCTAGATGTTCCAGTTGTTACATTTTCTCCATTTTGATTTTCTATAGATCCACTCTCAATATAGTTACCATCGTCCATTATTTTATGTCCGGGTATTCCAGCTGCATTATTCGCTGTTCTATCAAATTTAGATTTACCAGTTGAAGAAATAGTATGTGTCAAAGTATACACTTTATGATGACCTACAGCTTCTCCATTATGCATGTCTCTTGACATGTCTTCATATGCATTATCATTTCTGTTAAAAGCATTTCTTTCATAACCACTAGTACCATCTGCTCTTTCTACAACATGTTTTCCATCAATCTCTGCTATATCCCAAGTTTCGCTTGCTGAAGATACTAGCCATCTACCTAAATTTTCCCAGTCTTCTTGGTCTATCTGCCCATTTGGGCCTACAAGATAATCAGCTTTAAGATTAATAGTATATTGAGATTTAACAGGGTCTCCGGGATTGTGTGCTGGTATGTCTATAGACTCAAATTTTACAAAAGCTCTAAACCCGTCAACGTCAGGATCCATAGATTCTTCTGGAGGACTTACTTCTAACAAAGCACCTTCATTAAGTTTACTGAACATATTCAATAAAGCTTTTTGCTTTACTTGCAATGCTCTGTAATATTCTTCTCCCAAATTTGCAGCACCGCAATGACCGTGTATATAGTCTTTGTAGTTACAAGGCGCTGCACGGCTAACAAGGGTGGTCATAATTTGGTCGTCAATAAACCCAGTTCTTTTACCGGCCAATACGTCCGCTTTAATACCTAGAGTGTCAATTCCTAGGTGATTTAAAGGAGACCCTCTATCAGCTAATAAAGTACCTGTTAGTGTTATGCTGTACGTAGCACCTATAATTTCACCATCACCCTGTTTGTCAAAGTTTTTTGTTATATTGACAAAAGGTGCAGGAATTAAATAGTTTTTTCGGTCTGTTCTAGTATCTGTTATAGTAACTGGCATTAAAATATACCTTTTGTAGTTAGTGTTGTGTTGGAAGTACCAGAACCAATAGTGTTTGGTATACTCAAATTTAATAAACCGCTTCCAAGTCCTAGACCACTGACAAACAATGGAGGAACGCCACTCATTACAATACCGGCATTAGCCTTCAATGATGACGTAGAAAATATATTTTTATCTTTCAAAAATAGATTCATATTTGTATTTGTAGATGCAGCATTAGGAGCTAACACATACAAAGTGGAAAATCTATTAATTCCAGAAGCTGTTTGTATCCATAAAGGTATATCAGCTACTGGTTGCCTACCTTCAATAAACAGTAAGCGTTTATCGAATATAGGAGGAGCTATAGTTTTTGGCATAGTCAAAAACATTTCAGCTGCATGTATCCCAGTTCCAGCAGAAGAAAGAAGGAACAAAGGCATATTTTTCTGATTGTATGGATATACAAATTCAGAGCCGGTAATGTCAAAATTCAATGTACCGGGAACTGCTTTTCTAAATTCTTTTTGCTTCAAGAATAAATTAAGGTTTCCAGAAGCTGGTCCAAACTTAGTAAACAAACCAAGAGTGGTGTTCATTGTAACACCAGCATTAGCTGCTAAAGAACCGGTAGCAGTGTTACCAAGGCTTGTTTGAGGATCATGATTCAATACTAAGTTTAAGCTTTGTGCAGCAGTATCAGCGTCAACAAATAAAGCTAAGTTTCCACTTGCGGCAGTGGGAGTTCCACCTTCAGTGAAAAATGTTAAGCTTTTATCGCCAGTGTCATATGATGCATAATAGCCATCTTCATCCAAAACTCCATGCCCATAGATTGTAGGACCTATAGACAATCCATCCTTACTATTATACTTAGAAAGTATGTCAAAGCCGTCATACATTAATTTACTGGAGAAAATTCTAAACTCAGCATTGTACAAACTATCTAAGGCAGGATACGAAACGATAATTTTTAGCTTGTGTCTATCCAATGACAAGTTATAAGACTCTTTACCAGTCTTAGTATACAAGTTCTGACTTAAAGGTTTATTAAAAGATAATAGCCTTTTTTGACCAGACGGGATATTTATCCCAGATGCTGCCCAAGCTAAGTTAACATTCGGCGTTTTCTGATTTTCTACCACAACAGACACATCAGCTCCGCTTGGATGCGTGGTGTTGTGTTCCACCCACATGTCAACAGAAAGAGATTCTAACTGATGAAATCTAGGGTCTATTTGAGTTAAATCAAATGTAAGAACTGATGATACCGCATTGTTAGTACCACCCCAAGATTTTAAATCGTAAGCTCCTCCTTTTGCGTTATAAGGATTTCCAGATTCAATATGTAACTCTGCATAAGTTTCATTGAAAGCGTCTATACCAGAGTCACCAAATGCAGTACCTTCTAACGCACCTCCTGTTGGAGTAACATCAGCGTTGAATATTAAATCTGATATTGAGAATGTGCTATCATAAAAAGACTGCACTTCAGTAGAACCAAGAGATCTTGAAGATATTCCAATCTCATCTATCCACCCAGTAAAACCTTTTTGAGTCATAGCAAACTCTCGTTTGCCCAAAATCATATTAGTGTTAGCTGATTTATTTGTGATTCTAGTGAATGTTTCTGATTCGCCTTCTAGCTTTCCATTAACATAGAGCTTTAATCTTGAATCTCCAGAAGCGTATACACCCATCAAGTGTACTGGATACTTGTATTGTTCGTATGTTTCTCTTGACTTAGCAAATTGGGCTATATTGTCTCGGCCTAACTCGGTTGATGAACTGTCAGATCTGATGTAAAATTTGCCATCAAAGTCACAACCCAAAACAAATAAGGCTGGATTTTCTTTATGTTGAGATACTAAGACGGTGTTAGACATGTCTCCACTAGGCACAAACTTAGCAAATGCTGTGTATCCTGAAGTCTGCCCAATATCAACACCACTGCCAACATTGATGAACGATCTCTCACTAAGATAAAGAGATCTTTGAGTAATAGCTTCATCCCCAAGGTAGTCTTTTGTTTCTCCGGCTTTGAACCATCTAGCGTAACCGACATCATCTCCTACACCTTGTCCGGTTTGGGTTGCTGTTGAGCCAGTACAATCAGTGTTAGTTATTTCTCCATACATTGACCCATTGTAAGATGGTGGATTACCACAACCACAACCATCGGGACATACGCTTCCATAAGATATCCAACCACCACTATATAAATCCCAAAACCAAGTACAGCCACCCTGACCACTGCCTTCAGAACAGGTTCCACTGCCTGAAGAGTCACCTGTTTCTACTATCACTTGAGGTGCAGAACCATATATTCCACTACCTTCTAAAGCCATATAAGCTTGATCAAATTTTTGAACTGTTTGTTTGTTTTGGTTTCCTCTCCAATATGCATACTCTCTATTTGTACCACTTGGTGCAACAAACCTTTGAGGCGCTCTTTCAACCTCCCCAAACATTACAAGTCCAATGTCATTAGTTTCACCGGGTCTATGCAATGTACCTACAGTACCAACGGAAACAGGAAGATTTCCGCTAGCATGTACATTGCTGAGCATTCTTGCTCTTGCGTTTATTAATGATGAACCTATATAAGTAGCCATCTTGTCTTAGCTTGCCTCTCCATTACCAGTCCAATTTTCCTTCTGTTTAGGTCTTGCGTTATTGCCGCCTTTATTCATTTCACTAATAAAGTTATTTATTGCATCAGTAGCTTTCTTAGAAGCTAATGATCCAAATGCTTTTTCAGCATTCGCTAATGCTTCAGCACCATTCATATTAACGTTTACATCTATAGTACCACCAACTTCAACTTGAAGCGCATTTTCAAATATAGAACCAAGTCTTTCTACTTGCTCTTGTAATGGTTCAACACCTAGAGCTGACAATAACCCTTCTGAACCCGGCGCTTCTAATTTTGAGGAAAGTTGTTTTTGTTGATCAGGCGTTAGATCACTCGCACCAGCTTGAGCTAAGGCATCTCCCGCTCCATTCTTTAATTGTTTTGCTAGTTCTTCTTGTTTCTTAACAGCTTCTGCTTCTGCTGCTTGTCTTTCCTGTTCTCTTCTTAGTGTATTAGAAGCAGTGGATATTCCAGTGTTTAGTCCATATTTCGACAAGCTATCTACTTGTGATTGCGCAGTTGACATTGATGCTGACTTTGCCGCCTCTTGAGCTAATTGCTCTGGAGTCTTTGTCTGTTCTGCGATTGCTTGTTCTTGGGCTGCTTGTTCAGCCTCAGCTCTTTTTTGCTCTGCGCTCATAGCAGAATTTTCAATCGCTTCTACTATCGCCAAGCTACCGTCAGTAATAGCTAGAATCAAAGGTTCAAACTTTGCAGCCTCGTCTGCTGCTGCTTGTTCTTGTGCAGCTACTTCTGCTGCCATTTTTTCTTCAGCTAACAAAGATGCTTGTTCTGCTTTTAGACCCTTTAATTGTTCTGCACCTTTACCCATCTCTCTTTCAACAAAATCTTTGCTCATGCCAGTTTTGCTTTGGAAGTCACTATTCGGACCTATCATGCCAAACCCCGTCATCGGATTATAGCTATTCAGAGTTTCAAGCATATTCGTGCTTGTTCCCTCTTTGTGAATGGATTTAAATCTACTTTGTTGTTCTGTAGTACCTTTTATCTGTTCTTTGAGTTCGGCTAATCTTTCGCGTCTACTTGATGACTGAGCAGCTACCATAGCCTTCTTCATGCTTGTTGGGTCTACTTGGGAAATTAACTCGCTACCCTTTGAAAGTGCATTAGATAAACCTTTACCCATATTACTGATAAACGAAGATGCTCCTCCTCCGCTTGCAGCACTAGGAGCAATGCTCTGCTGTTTAGTCATTTCTTGAGCTATAACTTTTGCTTCTGCTTCGGGTCCAGTTTGACTTAATGAAGGCCCTACCCACTCTCCATCTGGCATGTCTGATAATGACATAGGAGTTGGCAGATCCTGTTTCATTCCTACTATTGGACTTGCATTAAATGTTGTAGCAGCTATTGGTGCTGCACTTCCACCAACAGAAGCTACTGGAACTCCTGTATCACCTTTGATTTGATCTGTTACTTTTTTGTTTTCTTCTTGTCTCTTTTGTTCAATCTTTGCTTCAGCTTCGGCTTGTTCAACTTTTTTGGCTCCTGTCTTTTTATCAAGGTCAGCCATTTCATTGACTGTAGTAGCAAGCTTCTCAATAGATTTATCTAATTCTTCGTTTGCTTTGCCTATGTCAAATTGTATGCCTGCTTCGATGCCAGCTTCTGCTTGCAGTTTGTCTATTTGGGACTGCGCACCTGAACCTAAGTTTGTAGCATTAGCCCCTTGTAAAGCTTGAAGAGCTTCTTGATTCTTGCCAGTGAGTTTTACTTGATTTCTAGCGCCTCTACCTATTGCTTCTAATTGACCACTTATCCAATCATCAAAGTCAAAGCCGCCAAGAGATTCCATTTTTTCGGGTGAAAGTCTGTCCAGCAATCTTTTTTGTAGCGTATCACCATCAATATCAAAACCTGCTTTGCTTAGCTCTTCTCCCATTCTAGCTGCTATATGCTGCGCCATATCTGTATTAGCTGCATCTAAGTCAGTATCTTCATTTGCGTCAGATCCTGTGGAGTAAACATCCGCTGCCGTAATTCCAAGCTGTTCAAGAATGGCATTATGGCTTCCGTCACGGAAGTCATCTAATACTTCGGTTCCCATACCTCCCATGACAGCTGCTGCGAGAGGGTTACCTGCCATATTTGATTGTATATTTTGAGCTTGAGTGACTTGCCCCAGAAATCCTCCTTGAATAATTCTTTCCATAGCAGCAGCTCCAGTAAGTTCTGTATCTCCATCTTTGAACTTGAGCTTGCTTATATCTTCTATTCCCAAGGCAGCAGCTGCATCTTTTCCGAAGAAGTCTAACTGCTTTTGTGTAACCTCTTGTTCTGCTTCTAAGTCGGCTTTTCTATCTTCTAACTCTCTCTTTCTTGCTTCTGCTAACATGTTAAAGAGTTCACTTAAGAACTTCTGATGAAGAGACTCAATACCAGCAGAGAAGTCAGCTAGTATCTGACCTTCTTCAGAAGCTAAACCTTCTGCGGCTGCTAGACCTTGTTCGTCAAGCTCTTTCATCCTGTCAGCAATTTCATTACGTTTATCGCTAGCGGTTGTCACCCCTTTGATACCACCAGTCTTTGGATCTAACATTACTCCAGCATTTGCTGCGGTTTGATTTATAGTTGAAGTAACTAAGTCTTCGTTACCAGTTTGTTTGAGAAGACCTACTATTTGTCTTTGATATTCAGGATCTACAGCGCCAATTCCCATAGTCTTAGCTTTAGCAAGCTCATTCATCACCTTGGCGGCTTCACCTTTTTGCTCAGCAGTACCAAAAGCCATATCTTCAGCTAATTGCTCTAATGTCTTTTGTTTCTTTTGCTGCTGCTCTAACTCTTTGTTAAGAGCGATCATCTCTTGTTGAGAAGAAGCATATTGCTGCATAACCCCTTGCAGTTTTTCATAATCAGATTTTAAGTCTGCGTTCGCTTTTATTAGATCTTTTTGTGAATCAGCCAACCCCTGCGAAGAGTCCATACCAACGCCCGTCACTCCTTGGGTTGCTAATTGTTCATCGCTCTGTTTTATGTCTTCACGAACTTTAGCCATAGCTTTAGCAATTTCTTTTGGTCCAGAACCAGCTGTTAAACCAGTTGAAGCCATAGTACCGGCAGAAACTGCATTCATGGCTACGCCTCTGTTTTTAGCGTCTAAAGCCCTAGCTTCTGCGGTACTCATTCCTTTACCGCCTCTTCTCACCCTGTCATCGGCAACTAATGATGCTCTACGAGTATTTAAATCTTGTAGAGTTTTTATAAAGCTCATCTCCATTGAGTTGCGTTTAGCATACGCTTCTTGGAGCTTAGCATTATGAGAATCAAGCATTTTACCAGCTTGTTCAAACGCTTTATTAGATTCAGTCAATCCGCCTGTAAGCTCTTTCACTAGAGCATCTGGATCTTCTTGTATCTTCTTCTGTAGGTTTTCTAAACCACCTTCAGCGACAACCATGTCAGCTATGTTGTCTTTAACCTGATCGTACATATCCGGTGGAATTTTATCGGCAAGCTCTTTAGGTATGGTGTCCATTACATTCTGAGCGAAGCTACCTTCGACGATAGACATATTGCCTTCGTCGTCTAACTTTCTTGTAACACCAATGCCTTTTCGATTCATAGTCAAGGCTCTTCCAAGTTCTTGAGATAGTATTGCGCCACCCTTTGCACTATCTGCAAAATTCTTTAAGCCCATGTCGCCCTCACCAGCCATATTAGTGAGTGCATCAACGTTGCCTGTATATCTATCTCTTGAAGCTTGATCTCTAGAAGCCATTCTTTCGTCAGAAAGAGCTGAACCTATAGATCCTATTTTGACACTTCCGGTGATGTTAGATAATCCATCTAGTACATTACCAAAACCTTCCATTCTAAAAGACAGCTCATCAAAGACTTGACCCAATTGCTGCATCCTAATCATTTGTTTAGTTGCTTCATTTTGAGCTTCAACTAGTCTTTCAGCTGCTTCTCTTTGTTTGTTCCTTTCGTTTATTTCTTTCGTTATTTCTTTTACTACTTGTTGTCTAGTCTTGCCCTCCATCTTGGCAATTCTATCTATATTTTCACTTCCAAAATTAGATTCAAATTGTGAAAAAGACTTAGAGGTATTAATAACGCCAGTTCGGAATTCTTTTATATTTTTCTGCATTTCTAGCGTTGATTTAGCCCATTCAGCAGTGACAGCTTCTGTGTCTGGTCCTGCCCAATCCGCGAAGAAACCAGTAACTGCACCAGTGATACCACCGACAATTGCACCAGCAGCAGTTCCAAAGATAGGAACGATACTTCCAATAGCCGCACCAATAGCTGCACCAGAAGTCGCTCCGGCAACAATATTCGTTGCATTATTTCCAGCAGTGCTTCCAGCATATCCCCCCATTCCTTCAGCCTTAAAATCATCAATAGCAGTAGATTGCGTATTTAATTTTGCCTGCACTTCAGCTGCTGTTGCTGTTCCATCACGGAACTTTTGCATCGTTTCAGCAGTGTCTTCCATAACTTCGCCAAGTCTTGCTTTTGCGAGAGCTAACTTAGCATCTCTAAGACCTGTGACAAAACCAATAAGCGCACCGGTAACAGCACCAGCAGCAGCACCCATAGGACCAAACATAGCACCCATTTGCGCACCCTGTCCAGCCATTCCTAAAGATCTACCAGCAGCAGCTTGCATACCAGTTCCTTCACCCGCCTCTGCTGCGGCCATTCCTGTAGCTTCAAGTTTTTTACCAACACTAGTAGCTAAAGCAGCAGCAGCTTGAATGGCCATGCCCTTCATCTGCGCTTTTCTAACTGATTTTTCTCCCCCAGCTACACGACCTTTCGCTTTACCTAAGCTTTCTTGAGCTTGTTGTTGTTCGTATCTCGCTCTGTCTAGCTTTCCAGTGTCACCGGGAGCTTTATATGCTTGAGCGCGCTTAGCTTTTTCTAACGCTTTATTTGATGCGTCTAATTCTTTTTGTTTTGATTCCACCTGTTTTCGCATCTGTGGAAGTTTTTCTTGCTCCATTTTTAGAGCATCTCTAGATCCTTTGCCACCCACACCAAACCTACCGGCAGCTTCTGCATCTTGTGTAAGCCTATCTCGAATCTTTCCAATGCCTCCACCCTCTGCAAACCCTTTAGCTTTTTTGCCTAGCTTTCCACTACCAGCTAAAGTTTCAAAAAATCCTTGAGCAGCATCTCCGAAGTCACCTTTTAGTTGATTGGCTGCTTCACCCATAGCGGCTAAATTAGCTTTTACTTGAAACGTAGTATCTACGAGAGATTCAAAAGCAGTATTCTGCAAACCTATAGAATCTAGACCTGCATTAACAGCACCGCCAAAAGCCTTAAACTTAGCGTACTGTAGACCAACTTCAGCTCCAGCTTCAGCTGTAGAAGCGGCAAATTTAGTTAATTCTTTTCCTGCATTTTTTGTGGCCTCAAAAACATCACCAACTTTTCCAGTAGCTAGTTGTAGTCTCTCAAAAGAAGGAACTAGTTTTGTTATTGCGTCAATTAACGCTTGAGCCTGTTCTGCGTTAAGTCCACCACCTGCGAATCCTAAGCCACCGCCTGCCACACCACCAACAGCATATCTATTCAGAGAGCCAAGCGTGCCATAACCAATTCTTTTAGCAGACTTTTTGTTAACAACAAACTCACCGGGAGTTAACAAAGAGTTAGGAGCGCGTACTTTACCGCCTCTGTTGTACTTATCTCCTCTTGAACGAACACTTTTATCCTTAGTTGCTTTACCCGCCTTCACTATAGCGTCTGCTTTCTTCTGCCCTTTATTTTTTACAAGCCAGTCATAAATACTAAACTTACCTTTTGCACCAACTCCCGCACCTACTAGCTGTTCACCAAGATCGTCAGCTTTATAATGAGGTCTATCAAAAGCACCCATCCCATGCCCTGATCCATCTTTACCTGTAAACATCGCTGTGAATTTTTTAGGAGTTAATTTGCTAGCATAACTCTCTGCTATGCCTTTAGCTACGATACCCGGATGATCAGTATCAGGATTTATTCCATGCGCTTTCCATATTTCTTTCTCACGCTCAATTGGCATTTCAGCAGCGTCATAACCTTTGAGTCTAGTACGACTACTATACGGTTTTCCACTATTTCTCAAAGTTGCTCTATAAGTATCGCCATCTACCGTCCCGGTGTGTTTTGCAGAAACAACACCGCCACCAGCATACTTGTTAAGAGAGTTTAATCTAGGACCAAGTTTTTGAGCAGAACGTTTACGAATAACAAATTCACCCGGTTCTAAGTATGCTGGTACAGTATCACCACTACCAGTTCCGGGAACCCAACCACCCTGACTAAATCCTTGAGGTGCAGGTCCATAGGGTCTAGGTCTTCCACCACCAGAACCCAGTATCGTTGACATACCTCCTCCCATTAACCACTTCATACCTTTAACAGCAAACAAGGCTCCAAGAATAGGTATCAATCCAGAGATAGCATCAGCGGCTTTTACAATAGCATTAGAAAATGCAACAGCGCCTTTAGCAAGGACTTGAAAAGTGGCAGAGGAAGTTATATTTCTAAATAGCTCTTTAACATTTTCAGTTAACTGGGCGATCTGAACAGCAAGAGTTTTTTGAGCTTTGGCAGCATCTGCGGACAAACTTCCTTGGGAAGACATTTGTTTATTCAAAGCATCTTGGGCAGTACCAAATTGTTGAATAAGTGGAATAACTTTAGAAACTTGTCTAAAACCACCAAGCTGTTCAATAATCATTGAATAACGAACATCTTTAGGGTCTAGACCAGCTAGAGCTTTGTTTAATTGTTCTACAGCTTGGTAAGGCCCAATAAACTGACCTTCTAAGTTTTGCAGCTCTACACCAAACTGTTTTAGAAATTGTATTGTTTTAGGTCTTTGTATTCTGGTAAAGATAGTTCTCATACCAGTAGCAATCGTTTCAGCAGTTTCTCGCGTTGTAGCACGGACAGAAGTGAAGAGTGCTATGAACTCTTCTACTTGTCCACCAGCAGAAGCAAACGCACCACCGGCACGCTTAATAGCAGCACCAATATCAGAAGCTTCAACAGCAAAGTTACCGGCGACAACATTGATCTTATTTAAGAGACCCTCTAACTGATTGGCTTCCAATCTAAACTGCCTCATAGCTGCAATAGCAGTTTCAGCAGTATCTGTAATATTGTCAAAGGTTGGAGCTAATGTACTTTTGGCTAAAGACTTCATAGCCATTTCTACATCTCTAGCAGCCATACCTGTTTGAGACAAAACACGAGCAGTCTTTACTAATTGAGCAGATGAAGTACCATATGCTTTAGCAAGGTTTCCAATTTCTTTGGTAAGGCCAGAAAGTTGCCTCATTGACTTGCCAGTAACCTGAGAAACTTTTACCATTTCTCTTTCAAAGGCTATAGCATCTCTAGTACCTTGTTCAATAGCATTTGTAAATAGACTAAAAACTCTACGAGCAAGGTCGTATCGAACAATATACTTTAAAGTTTGACCGAAAGCTTTTCCAAGCCGGTCCATTTGAGTTTCAGCACCTTTAGCTTGTTTTTGTACAGTTTGCAGTTGTTTAGCTGTCTGCTTTAACTGAGTAACAGTCTGCTTAGCATTTTTGAGTTGAACATTTACATTAGCACCTTTCAACTGGTTTTGAATCTGTTTCAATACCTGTTTTGTATTAGTAGGGGCTTGTAAGTGTAATTGTGCTGTTAAAAGAAACTTGTCGGACATCTTCTACCTCAAAAAAAATGGGCATATCGTTAGACAGTTCTACGATATACCCACTTTCCAGTTAACTATTCGGTATCTGCTTTTTGCTTAGTTGTCCTGCGTCGTCTTGTAGTTTTAGGTTTAGGCTTTTCTTCTACTACAGCGACTTCTTCCTCTTCTTCTTTCTTTTCTTCTTCTTGGCCGGGTACAGGAACTGCATCTCCTGAGTCGTCCAAGAATGGTGAAAATTCAATATCGTATTCGCCATCTTCAGTAACTAGTTTACCGTCTTTGTCTATAAAATATGGTTCACCGTCATCATTATAGGCAATGAATCTACCGTCTTCGTTGATGAGTCTACCCTCTCTGTCAACTAGATGGCCTTCTTCATTAACAAGTCTTAGTTCTTCATCAGCAAAACTATAATCAACTAAAAACTTATTTTCTGGTAAATTTTTATCGTAGTCTGGATCTAATCCATACAACTTTTCTGCCAAAGCTCCAGCTGCTTCCACCACAAATGGTTCTGCTTCGTTTGTTTGATACGAATCATAATCATCAAAAAGTCTATGACCTTTTTCGTTTACCAAACAAGCATAGACTAGATAACCAAATCTTTCATTATCTGCTAAGCCTTCTGCGGTGTTACTATCCATCGAAGATCGTTCTGCAATAAGCACTCTGAAGCGGTCTCTAAGATCTCTAAGGGACATTGCCACTTTTTTAGCTTCCGCAAGTGAAATACCACCCTTTTTAATTCTTAGTTCGCTATCATTAATCTCTTTGAGTACTTTATCGTATTCGTCTTGTTTTTTGTCACTCCAAACTCCTTGCTCTCTCATGACGCTGTTCAGTTTTTGTCTGAGTATTGCGCCGTCTTGAAGTGCATTTCGGAAAGCCTTGTTGTATGCTAACTGAGCTTCCTTATTTACTTTCGAGTCAGGTAGTTTAAGATAAACAGTTCTGTCTTTACCTCTTGAGTCAACACTTTTTACTTCGATCTTATCCAGCTGTTTCTGCTTGGCCATCTTTATCTCCTTCTAATGTATTTAGTGGTTTAACGGGTAACGTCATTTGATACCTCAACCAATTAATTTCATAATTAGCAAATTCAGCTTCGAGATTTCTAGACTGATTGTTGCCCCTGTCCAATATTTCCGATCTAACTTCTTCAAAAAGCTCTTTCATGTGTTCTTGTTCTGGAGTAAGTTCTTCTTGAGAACCATGACCCCATAAAAAACCAAAAACTCGCTCGATTGTGCTTAAAGCGCCAATCATAGTTGTTTGAACTTTTTTCTTGGATATTTTTAAAAGACGATCTTTTGAAACGTCTTTGTACTTTTTATCTTTGTCTGTTTTAAACTTATCAGATTTTCTGACAAGTTCTGCGTATGATTCTTCCATCAACCTCTCCTTGATTTCATCATGTCATTCATTTGCTCATTTAGTCTTCTTTTAACATCCCCAAAAGCCGTGTAGTCAATTTCGCCATCTCTTTCCAAAGTGGCAAATCGCTCAGAAACATTGTACATTGCTTCGCCATCATTCATATCGTATACAGCTTCGGCCTCTTCTTTTCCTTCTGTAATAACGTAGACTTCGTCAGCTCCACTATGTGCGCCAAGTCTGTCTTCGTTTCCTTTTTGATTCTTTCTTTTTTCTGATTCTCTTCTTTGTTTTATTAACCAGCCATCTAAAGCATCATCATCTTGTATAATGTCATCAACTGGTGATTCATGAGATTCAGATATATTATCGTACATCTGAGAATATGCTAAAACCGACTTTTGTTCTTGGTTTAACTGTATTGGAGAACTCACATTAAATAACCCGTTGGTATATTTGGAGCTATTCCAATTGTTCCTCCAAGGTTCAGTCCTAGCTATCTCCCTTGCTTCTAAATCATCTAACAGTTCTGCTTGATATCTTTTTAATACACTTGATACATCAATTTCATTAAAACTATACAAAGAACCATCTAGATTTTTTGTTGTATTCTGCGTTAACCAATTCAATCTTGCATAGGTCGCTAAACCTTCACAGTCAGTATGATTATACGTTGACTCCTTTATTGCTAGATTCAATAATTTTTGTTCAGCTTCCCTAATCAAGCTTCTTATTGCTTTTTTCTTTACTGGGTTTACAAAGTTTTTATAAAGCTGTATTTTTAAATCTTCTGCTTCTTTTTTTACTTTTTCTTTTTCTTTTTCTTCCGCTTTTGACCACAAGCCGTTTTGAAGCATGTAGTTGCGCATTTCTTGTCTTGTGAAAACACCCGACATAAAAGCTTCTTCGTAAGCTTCCATAAAAATCTCCTGAGATTCATAATTAACTTCAGGAGTAGGTGGATGAACATAGAGCTTCAGCTTTTTGAAGTCTAGTTTTACATATCCGGCTAGTAGCCTTGATACAAAAAAATCCCGTTCATAAAATTCCATAGAATTCTACTATCGGGTTTTTTGCTTCCCGATCCTTATAATCCCATACGTATAAAAAGTCAGCTCATTCACTCGCCTATCCTAATTTTGTGGCTATCGCTATGTGAACTGACAAAAGGGGCTGGAAAACCAACCCCTTATCAAGTCAGATTTCAGACTACTAACAACTAATAGAACTTGTGTAGTCAGTAACATTCTTATTGGCGTCATCGCCACATTCAACAATACTATATGTTGTTTTATGACTGTGAACATCCATCTTGTTAAAGTTACGGTATGAGTAACTAAAGGTAGCATTACCACCACCAGTATCTCCACCGCCCCAAGTAACAGATGTAAGTTTGTTTTTAGTGCCAAGGTCAATAGTAGCAATTGCAACTCCTGCGTCGTCTTTAATTTCAAACTTAAGAGTTTCTTCGCTAAGATTGTCAGACTCTGGCAAAGCTGTAATACCTTGATCATTAATATCAGTAATTACAACTTCCAAATCACAAGTAACTTCAACAGGATAACTAACATATCTATGATATGGCAGTCTAGCGCCAAGAACATTAATTTGTTCACGACCAAAGTCACAACTTACACTAGCACTTGTAACTTTTGCATCTGAACCACCAGCACTAGCAGGAGGTGTGATGTGAACGTTTTGACGACGTTTTACAACAGCACCAGTTGCTTTAGCATCAATGTTCGTAGCTGTAGGCATACCACGAGGAACATCAGTTACTACGAATGGAGTTTTGCTACTCCAGTGAGTATTTGTACCAGTCTCGTGCGCCTTACCCTGTCTCCATCTCTTGTGGTTTCCAACAAGAGTAATAGATTCAGTTAAGTTACCATCAGTTGCCATGTTAAATGAAACACTTGATAAATACATACCAGAACAATGAACGATAGCATCTGGTACACTATCACCAGCATTATCGGCTGAGTCTGGATGTACATTCATAAATACATCCACCTTATTGTTTTGGATTGCTGAAATAGTCTTATTGCCACTTGGTGTTGCAGGATCTACACACCTAGTATATAAAAGTATATGTTCATCTATTACGCGCTCTACAGAAACTTCGATATCAGGTACTTCTTCAACGTCTTGGTACAATTCTAATTGACCAAGTTCAAAAACCTGTTCTAGATTAAATGTAGTAGTAATACCGACACTCTGAACGCCCGGCACAAAGTTGGCTGCGGTAATGGCTTTTTCGCCACCCGGACCAGCTGCACCAGTAGATTCAGGAGCAGTACTAAGCGCAGTAATAGCCCAGTAAATTCTATTTGCTGCCATTATAATCTCTCCCAAAAGTGAGTTTTGTTTTCTAAGTTATTATACACCAATTAAGGTAAAAACTAAGTAATTACCTCTGTGTTCATCCTTACAACGCCATGATACAGATTTTCGTTAAATGCATCAGAAACTTGTACTGTAGCCTCCTTAAAAGTCATAACGCTGCCAGAAACACCGCCATATCTATATCCTGATTCTCCACTAGGTTTTACCAATTCTGGATACCTAAGAGCATCATTCTTGACCATACCTCTATAATCCAGCGGAAATGCATCATTTCTACCGATTCTATCACTATCAAACATAAGGATAGTTTTTTCCTCTTGTAAAGAGACAATGTCAAGAAGTTTGTCTCTTGTATAATCCTCTTCGGCCATTACATGAAACAATACATCTGTATTAACATAATGAGTCATTGTACCTAGCGCGTAAGGTTCTAAATTCCTCCCTTGGACCATTTCTACAGCAATAACGGGCAGTTGTAGTCTATTTTCCGCTAATTGTGAATAATCTCCAGATCCAGTCAATGTAAAGTCTCCGTCCGCTCGGAAAGATCTATATTGAACTTCTCTAAAAAAATCACTATTAGCTCTAATAACATCAACCCACTTATGACTAAACTCAGCAGTAACAGTACTAGTAGTGCTAATAGCTGTATCAAATACTACTCTCCCATTGGGATAGTCTATGTGATATGCATAAGTGCCTGCACCAGAAGCTGGTTGAAAATTACCATCTACAAATATCCCAGATACTCCGGGATAGTTTTTTGCATTAGGATAAGTTCCAGCATCTGGCTTTACTTTTGTTATTGTGTTTGGTTGCGTAGCTGAAGCCAGCCCACTTTGCCAAACCCAATTAGATCTAAAGCCTTCCCAGACTTGCCCAGAATTATATCTAGGATCGTCTACCAATCTTAATTTGTGTTTGTCGCCTCCGTAGTGGCCGGAGGTTGGTATTTCTACGTTGTAAAAACCACCAGCGTTTATAATAGCCCAATCAAAAAACTCTATTACATTGTCTTGCATTAGAGGTGATAGGGTACTATCGCCAACATTTTCTATTTTGTTTAATCTTGTGTGGTCTTGCATATTACAGATGCTTTGTTAATTCTTTTGATATTAAATCTGATATATCTTTTTTGAAGGTATCGTTATCTAAGGCTCTTGTAATAAAATTGTTTTCTACTGTACCTGAAAAGTTTGGATCTACTCTCCAAGCACCTTTTTTCTTCATTCTTCCAAGTCCCGATCTACCTTTTCCTTTGTTGGGAGCGTAGTGATATTTTGCAACTATAATCTTATCACCCTGAGTCAACAACCAATTAAGCCAATCAAGTTTGACAGTTGTTTTATACTTTTTAGAGTAATAAGAAATACTTGACTGAGCTAAACTAAGTATATTAGTAAAGTCAGACTTTTGAATATATATAGTCAAGCCTCCACGGTTAATCGCTCCGCCGCCCAGACTACTTCCACGAGTAAGATCAAATCCTGTAAACTCAGCTTCAACGCTATTGCCTATTTCTTGAGCTATAGCTTTAGCAGCAGAGCTAGCAGAACCTGATGATAAACCAAGTTCTCCTCTTAGCATTCCACCAGACATCAAATCTTTTATGACATCTGCATTTGAAACATGATGATGTACTAATGTTTTTAATTCTTTTACTATCGCTGGATAAGCAGCGCTAAAAGCCTTTGACAAAACCCTTCCTATACTTGCTCTTATAATTTTGTCAAAATCGCTTGAACTCTCTTTTATTTCAACCCATAAACCTTTAGACATTAAACTCTTTCCCAAAACAAAACAATGTATTGTGTAGGGTTTTGTTTGAAGCCTTGGTTATATGGCTCAGAAATCCTTTTATACCTTCCTTGATTATGCTTACCTACATCAACAAGTAATTCCTTGCACTTTGTAAGTTTTTGATAATCATCAGCATATCCAACCGTTTGAACTACATTGTTAGGAATATCCGCGTTAAACCCAACATCTATAAAATCTCTTCGGTTGTAATAAATCCTAAGCTCAACTGAATCGGTACTTTCAATTGACTTAAACCCTGACCCACCACAAAGTGGACAGTTATTTCCTCTTTCAAAAGGCACAGGACCACCACTTCTATAAAAGTTGGTAGATCTTCCACCTATTGTATTTGCAACACAATTTCCGCATTTTTCCTTTTTTTCTGGATAAACTATAGTACAAGTACGGTTGAACAAAAGTATAGCTTCGTTCAATTTCGTAAATGCACTTGCGGGTAATTTCAAAGCCATTTTTTACACCTTAACCAATTGCATCACCGGAATAGTATCTAGGATCGTCAAATCTGTTTGTATATTTACTGTCTAAACCAGCTACGTCAGCAGCGTCATTTTGAACAGCATCTATAGTTTTGTAATTGCCACATCTATCGACTCCGGTTACAACTGTTCCATTCTTTTCAGTTGAACCACTTATATTTGTTGCTACGTCAGCCATTTTTATCTCCCTTTTAGGATTCTAATTCAGTTATTCTCGCTTTAGCCGCATCAAGTTCTGCCTTAAGCTCTTTGATTGCGGAAACTAAGTAAACGTTAATAATATGTGCATCTAGAGTTTTTATGTTTTCAACCAACACTTCGTCAGTATCATGATTGTGTACGTCAATGTTAGTTGTCGTAACAGCTTCAGGAAGATGCGTCTCAACTTCTTGCGCTATAAAGTTGTAGTAATAAGTGTCGTCATCTATATTTCCAGAATGATCACAATTGCAATAGTCATGTGTATACTTGAACTTAACTGGTCTTAGCGCATCAATCTTGTCTAAAGCTCCAGTGATATCACTTATGTCTTCCTTAACACGAGAGTCAGAAACAACAGTCCAAACAGAACTAATTGGTTTTCCAGCTGAGTTAGTACTCAACTGAAGTTCGTGTGTTGGAGACCCAATATTGATACCAACTTTACCATCGTTAGTAACCTTAATTCCTTCATCACCACCATCATTACTCAGCCACTTATCATTTAAAGCAATGTTTCCATAAACAGTAGTTTTGTCAGATCTTAAATGAAGTTCAGAAATATTACTGGTATCACTATCCATTCTGCTAATTGCAAGTTTAGCATCAGCATCAGCTGCACTTGTACCAGCTTGAATGTACGCAGTGTTTGTAGTACTTCTTGAGCCAAAGATTCTAATTGCAGAATCAGTTACCATTTCTCCAACCAGCAAAGAAGAATTGCTTCCAAAAACATGAAGCCTATTATTGCCAGCGGCAAAATTGTCGTAGGGAGAGTCTGTACCAATACCTACGTTTCCAATTCTATCAATCGTTAAATTGTTTGGAGACAATGAGCCAGAGTTGTTAATTTTTAGTACTTCGCTAGCACTTTTGTAACCAATGGAAGACCAATGTCCAATAGTTGGATCGCCACTACCAGAAGTATTCTTGCCAATATAAATAGCAGACTCATTACCCATCGGGGTTTCTACACCAGCAGTAGAAGTGCCACTCGCATAAACATGTGTATTAAAGAGTGGTCTCCATGTATCGTAAGCTGTGCCAGAACTAGCAAACCCTACGTTTCCATTTGTAGAGTCCAGAACAAGCTGATTACTTCTTGTTATGCCATTTGATTTTGATTGGATAATAAACTGTTTTGTGGAGCTATCCCACTTAGATTGAGCAAAGTTGGACAAGTTTGTATTTGCATTGCCCGACCCAACAAGTATAGAGGCATCACCGTAATTAGCACCTACTACAGCTGCTATGTCACCACTGGCGACTGTATGCTTACCAAGATCATCACCTACGACTAATCGTTCTTGTGGATAGAGAGATCCTAATGAAGCATTACCGCCACTAGCTATGACAAATAATGAATCTCCAAAGTCAACTTGGTTCTTTCTGTCGTCATCATAACCAACAAAGAACCTACCAACTCCACTAGCATTAGTATCGACACCGAGACCAAAGCTAGAAAATAAATTGTTCTGTGAATAAGCTTCGCCACCACTGTATTTAGAAATTAAAATATCAGCTGTATTTTTAACCGAGTTCGGACGAGACTTAACATCAAACCTTATAGCATTTCCAGAACTTCTAATATGCATTGGTTCAGCTGGATTTCTTACACCTAAACCAAGATATCCTCTATCGTCTAAAGTCAGTCTTTCATGGAAAAATTCTGTTCTAGTATCCAAGTGACCAATTTCTATGTTTTGACCACTAGGAACTGCCAAAGTTTTGTGCGTCTGCTCTATGAGCATTCCAACACCAGAAGGACTGTAGTTGTTTATCAAACGAAACGCAGGTTTGGTTCCACTACCATATACAATAAATTGTCCATCTGGTTCTATAGAGACTCTTCTTTTTAAGCCATCTCCGCCAACATCTATTCCAGAAGCAGATGTGTGAAAAGTAATATGACCATTTTTCTTATGTGTAGCATCATCGCCAGTATGAAACTTTACAGAAGAAACAGTATTGTCATTCCACTTAGCGTTTATAACACCAAGCTGCGCATTTCCAGCGCCTACACCGCTATCTTTAATATTGATAGGGTTGACAAAATACATGTCAGTTCCACTAGCAACGATAGGTACTACAGAGTCAACAATATGCAACATACTGTCTCGTAGCACCTTAGCTGTTATTTGACCTTTACTATTGTCGGCTAAATCCGCTTCTATCTTTGCTTTTAAATCTTGTTCTTTATATTCTGCCATTATTCAAACCACCCTGACCTTTGATTCATATGTGTTCTTGCTATGGCGTCACTACCGGGAGAGTATGGACCAAGTATAGCTTGACCAACAACCCCATCTAGTTTGTATTGAGTCTTAGCTTCTTCAAATCTTCTGTTTATATCGTCAAACAAAATTTTAAGACCAGAAACTATTCCTCTAAGATCTAACGCAGAAGGGCCATCTCTCAAAGAAATAGCATTTAATGAATGTGTCTTTAATTCACTACCTATTAGCATTTGAGCCGTTTTTAAACAAACAAGGTTGATAAAAGAATCATCTTTGTTTGTTGAATCAGTAGGATCAGGGGACAAACTAAGCGAATCTACATCTACTGTATAGACACTTTCAAAGTCTATTTCTAAAGAAGATAGCTGTGCCGCTACTAAAATAGATTCTTCTACTCTGTCGTCATTGTATTCATAGCTCGATGAGTCTAAATCATTAACTAGGTGACGAACAATAACTGTCATTTCATTTTGCCAAGCCATTTATCATCTCCTATAGATTTCTGTGGACTTTGAAGCTGGTTATGTCTGTATAAAAAGTACCATCAGATACGATGACTTTTCCTTGAATCTTGTAAGACCCAGCTTCGTCTAAGTCTCCAGATACAGTGTTGTAATACATCTTTCCATCTGTTCCGTCGCTGCTAAACACCGCTGATCCGGTGATCTTTGCTCCAGATGGTTTCTTGATTATTATTTGCTTGGTTGAAGAACTTGAAATATCAACAGCACTAGACCCATCTTGTACGGTTACTAAGAACTGTGTTCCAATGTCATTTACGTGAATTTCGTTAGCGGCCATGTTTATCTTTCTCTGACAAGTGTTTTTTCTACTATTTTATCTATATAGCCTGTCATTCCGCTGCTTTTATCTATCGTCGCAGTTATTGATCTTTGTTTATCTATATAGCCAGCAATATCTTTTACCTTGTTTATATTGCCAGTTATGAGTAATCCTTTATCAATATACAACGTAACTGATACTATGTCAGGATTATCATAATCCGTAGAAAGTATAGGCTGTATACTGCTAATAGCCTGCAAATGAGCAATTGCTCTATTAGATAATACACTGTTTCCAGTTAAAAATGCCGTACTTTTGAGAGTAGCAACTAAAGCATGACTAAAATCTACAGACACAGAAGTTGATAGTGATGATTTGTTAGACTGTTCAAGCATACCACTAGAAGAAAGCGTTGCAAAGCAATCTAAATGATTCTGCCTAACAGTAGCGTGGGCTATAACAGAAGTACCTCCATTAAACCCAAAATCAAACCCTGTCGTATATGGATTTCCGCTGGATATATGCGACTGTCCAAGTTTATTTACAACACCATCACTGGACAAAGACCCAGAAGATGATAGTGAAGAAACAGATTTAATTGTAAGTTCTGGGGCATTGCTAGTAGAAACACTAGAGCTAAGGGAACTTTTTATAAGTGCAGTTCCTACTAATTTTCCACTTACAGAAACCGAAGAAGATAAACTAGCAGATCCTGATGTTTCATTTACACCTACGCTTAGAGTAGTTCCAGCACATGCAATAGAAGATGTAGATCCTATTTCAACAAATCCATCTGAACTAAAACTTGCAGATCCTATTGTAAGAGAAGCGGCAACAAGGTCAGATACAGATGTAGAAGTCATCGACGCTGAACAACTGAGCGAAGACAAGGAAGCTATATTAACTATTCCAGATACAGAAGTAGAAATGCTTGATGACAAAGAGGATTGACCAAGCTTGTCTACAATTCCATTTGAAGAAACAGAACAAGTTCCAGATAAAGCATCTACTGCGCCAATATGTAAAGAAGGCGATGCTGTTACAGATGATGGCCCGCTGATTATAGAGGCAAGTAATTGATCACCCACCAATGCTGAAACTATAGCTCCATCAGTTTCTATGCTGGCAGCACCAGTGTTCACCATAACGGAAGAACCAGAAACTGAAGAAGAAGTTGACAAAGAAGAAAGCCCCGGATGTACCAAAGCTCCTGATCCACTCGTAGTGGAACCATTTGTCATTCTTGATTCTAGTATGCAAGTTCCAACTAACTTAGAAGAAACAGAGGCAGAACAACTCATTGACGTAGAGCCAAATATATCTTTGACGCCAACAGAAAGAGTTGCTCCAGAACAAGACAAAGACGCAGATGCTGTGCTAGTCTTTATTCCCGATGCAGATAAAGAAACCGAACTGCTTAAAGAAGATTTGGCAGCTATCTGCAATTCTTGAGAGATAGAAGTAGAAGCAGAAGAAGATGCAGAAGATACAGCAGCAATTTGCACTATGCCACTAGAAGAAACACTTCCAGCTGCACTTAGAGAACTAGCACCTGTGCGTTCTACACCAACAGCGGGGATGCTGGATATAGGATGCTCACTTACAGCATGAAAACTAAGCATATTACAACTCTTCTAAGGATTTTATTGAACCGATTTCATATCCTAAAAAGTCGTCTTCGTTAGTAAAAGCTGTAGGCCCATATGGGTTCGGGTTGCTCTTAAACCTCATCAAAAAATGGCCTAAGTCTGAAGCTCTTACAAGTGAGTAGTTTTCCTTGACAATCTCTCTATGATATATATACACTTCTTCTGGCTTCATTCCCTTAACATCAGATATTACATCAACTCCCTTACTTTTTAAGTAAGACAAACAAAATACTATCTCGGCAGTTAAAACAGAAAAAGTGTAGGCTCTATCTAATCCAATTTCTTCTATAGTGACTATTTGGTTTGCTTCAAAGTCTTTTATGAACTCAAGAGCATTTTCAAACATATGCCTTATGTTTTCAGCCTTTCCCCCAATAATATGATCTGACGGATGGAAAAGAACATCTTTTCTAAAAAAGAAGTTTGAGACAGTAAGCTTGTCTGGGTTTTCTTTTATAGACTCAACAATTTTAAATATGTCTGTAAAATACTCATCTGATCTTACTTTGATTGCATATCCTGTTTTGCAAAGGTCTAAGCCCGCAAGTGTTGTTTGTATTTGATATTTTATGTTTTGAAAATTATAGCCAATATTTTGCTTGTATTTGTTTATAGCAAGTCTAGCTTCTTTAGGTATTTTAGTGGTTAGGTGAGGTTGATCTGTATTCCAGCAAGAAACGACCACATTACCAAAGCTTTGATAATGCTTTATTGGTCTTAATCCATCTTCGCAAAGAGGCCCTTGTATTATTATGGTTATATTTTTTTCCATTTAGTCCACAAACATAATGAATGCAGCGCCAGTAGTGTCAGCATCTGCTACAAACTCATGTGCGCCAATATCCCAAGTGTCTCCATTGGAGTCTCTGTTTCTCCCATTAATATCTATCTCTACGCCGTTAGTAGTTCCTAAGTCTACTCCAGCGTCCACGCAATCCGAATCTGCATCTATATGAAGATCTTCTGAGCCGCCAGTAGTTGAAACAAAACTTATTTCAGCTAGTGTTTTATTTGCGAGAGACCCTGTTCCACGGGCATCGTATGCGGTTGCCGACGTGTCATCTGACAGGTTATAAGCTTCATTGAAAGTTCCAGCACTCCCATTGGCTATTCCATCCTCAAAAGCTCTTTCTCCATTTGATGCTGCGGAAACTAGTTTTGCGACTATATTGTTTTTAACATTTGATGTAGAACCGCTAGTGTGGGCGCTTCTAATTCCAATAGCTACTTTAGAACCACCCTGAGATTCTATATTATATATGGTATTGTTATATACATTCACAGTACCAGCCCATAGATTTAAAAGCATGGCGGCGGCATTATCGCCGCTACCTTCAACTATGTTATAGATAATATTATTCTGAATAGTCAGCGTATCACTAGAAGCACCTGCTCCGAGTAGATGGATCATGAATGGGCCAGTACCTCCGGGGTTTCCTCCTTTGTCATGAATCAGTATATTCCTAAGAATGCAATCATCGTTAGTCCCCGTAAGGACTATTGCCTTATTAGTATTCTTAGAGTCTAAACTGTCTAAGCTTATATCTAACCATTCAACTATTACATTATCTACATTTATTCTAATAATGCCTTGGTTATGACCAGAATCAGCTGTCGGTTTTAATAACGCTCCACTCTCCGCTGTTCCATCATGCCTACTGTCTGCATGGACGGTGAGCTTAATTAATGCAAGATCATGTCCAGAGCTACCACCTATCGCACTTCCGTTTTCTATAGTGCTAGTAGCACCTGTAAAAGTAGAGTCTGCATACATTTCACCAACAGCAGTATCTCCGTTTGAATATATAGTACCGCTATTTAAATCTGCTTCCCATGCATTAATAGTAGAGTAATCTCTGGAGCTTGTTCCTATACTTTTTGTTACGGTAGCCATTACAATACTCCTTCTGAGACTTTGTCATAAGTCAAAATATCAATATGCTCTCTTTCGTCCATTGCTTTTCTACAATCACACATATGATCTGGATTTCTTAAATCATCTACAGAACTTCCAAGCTCTGTGCTTAAGTCCCAATATGGAACAAACCACTTTCTTTTAGCTAGAATAACAGGGCTATAATCTTCTGAGGGATCTTCTGGAGGATCTTCTACAGCAGGTAAAGCCCTAGTGGTGACTGTATCTCCAGAAAGTTCAACTCTAGTAAAGGAATCGCCATCATAGTTTCTTCCCGAAGTGTTAATGCAGATAAAATGTCTTTTTTCTAGGTCTGTAAAAGGCCAGCTATTATGACCACTTTGCAAATTATCGCTTTCGGTCTCTATATGATTCCAAACTACTGGAATAAAAACCTCAGCGTCACTTCTCATTTTGCCATACCATATTTCACTACCACTAGGCCCAAATATTTTGTGTCTAGGGCTTTTAAGTCTCCTAGATATATATTTGTATGCATTGATAGCCTCGCCGTCTGCATTTGGGATAGTGTTAAGAATATCTTCTTCACTAGTTAATAGATTAGTTCTTTTAACATCATTGCTATTAACTCTCTCAAACTTATAAATATGAGTAGCCTCTTGAAACTTCTGAAATAAAGTATTTAAGTCTCTAGTCCCATTAGTATTAAAACCAAAGTTATTAGGATGGCATATCATCTCTGCATGAGCTAAATAAATACGATCAAGAGACATGGCATCAACTACGTCGCCGTCTTGATATCGCGGGTTAGACCCATCGGATTTAATTTTTACTATTAGTTCCATTTTACTTTCTCTGAATATTTTTCCATGAGTTCTTTTCTTTGAGGGATGCAATGCGCTCCTGCAAAATGAACTATGAAATCACCTTTAACATAGGAAGACCCCAAGCCATCATCCAAAGCTTTTTGTGATTTTTCTGTTCTGAACCATCCCTCACCCCATTGACAAAACTCCATTGGATCTCCATCTTTTGTCTGGTAATAAAATGAGTTAAATGCTCTGTTTCTTGACTCTATATAAACATGTTTATCAAAATCCATCTCATTTTTATTATAGAGATAGTTCATGCCACATTGCTCCCAATAGTTCTCTTCTTTATATTTTTCAAATTCTCCCTGTGGCCATCGCCAAAGAGTTTTTAAAAATTGTTTTGACCACTCTGTGTTTTTTACAAAGTAGTGACCGCAACAAAGACAACTGTTAGTTTTTATTCCGCAGTATTCCCCCTGTCCTTGATCTGGTATTACCATATCATATTTAGGTTTAATAAAGCTTTCTAGCTTTACCGTGTAATCCATTACTAACGCATCCACATCAGACCAAAAAACCCAATCCACATTTGAAGTTTCTAAAATTTCTAATATTAATTTGACGCTATGCCAACTAGGATGTCTTACATCAAGCTTAGTATTATAAAGTCCTCTTCTATTGACTAAGTCATATCCATGCAGTCTACAGTATTTTTGTTTATTATCTACGGCTATATAAGCCCAATCGTCAAGACTTTCTGTATATAGTTGTGCTATTGCTATCTTCATTTCTTTCTGATCCACACCTGATAATCTTTGTGTATAATTTCAAGTTCATCTTGAAATACATCAAGAAAATAATCAATTGCTTTTTTTGTTGACCCATTCATAGCCTTTGATCCGGGACTATTTGGATACCTTATTCCTAATAAATAATCGTCAAAAGCTATTATTCCTCCCTTTTTCAAAACTCTAAAAGATCCTATCACATCTTTGATAACAGCCTTTTCGTCATGATCTCCATCTACATAGATGAAATCAAAGTATTCTTTTGGAAATATTCTTAACTCCTCTGAAGAATCTCCTTTGACAATACGGACTTTGTCTTTAAGTCCTGTTTTATTTATATTTTCTACAAATCTTACAAAGGCATCTTCAGTCCATTCAGCCCAAGCATCAATACAAAAAAGTCTTGACTCTTTGTTTGTTAGTATATTTTCTAACATCCATATAGTTGACATCCCCTCGAAAGATCCAATCTCAAGAAATGTCGAAGGTTTATCCTTGAACTCAGATAAAAACTCGTCAAATTGACGAACTACTTTTTCTGGGTTGTTTTCAGAAAACCAATCTTCCGTAAATTTATAATCCATTATAATTTTTTAAGTTCTACAGAGTTTCTAACATGCCACTTATCTGTATTAGGTAAGAACCAATATACGCTAGCGACATTGCCAAGCTCATAAAAACTACCTGTACTACTAGCATTATGCTCAATGCCAAACCTGTTTTCCTCATCGTGCTTTAAGAACTCCTTACCGTAAAAGTAGTAATTTGAAATGTACTCCAAATCACTCTCTACTCTTTCGTTTAACTTAAAACCGAACCTTATGCCCTTTCCGCTAGTTGTCACATAACAAAAAAGTATTCTTTCGTCTTTACTTAATTTGTTAAATAGTTTATTTGTATATGCATCATCGCAATAATCTTTATGCTTCTGTTGCATTATTGGAAATTTTACTTTCATTATAGAGACATTATTTTCTCTATCTAGTTCCCTTACTACTCTTGAATTATCTGGTCTAAATTTATCTAAGTGTTCTATTGAGTCAAACTCTCCTATCACTGTCCTAACATTATGAGAAACGTAATCTATCGGATGATAAATGTTATGTCTTACATCTCGCTTTTCATCTTTATGAAGACCAAAAAGTTTTAAGTGTTGTATATCTTTATGTCCTTGTTTAGAGCCGTAGTCAAAAATCTCCTCTAAAGTTCCGTGTATTTTAGTCCACTTAGGCATCTGTTTAATATCAGTCAAATATATTAACATAGCTTTTCAAATATCTTTGTTGTTTTGTTGTATTTCTCTTTTTCTCTAGTTGCAAACAAAAATCCTCTATCTGTTCTTTCGTTGGGTCTTTCTTTTTTATCTTCTATCCAGTAGTAATCTTTATGTGACTTAAATACTCTAGATAGTAGCTCAGTACCTCTTCCACAATAGTCGCTTTTTATTTCAGAAAGGTTTGTATCGTGAGCCATAACGTTTGGAATACTATGTCTGAGAATCATTAACAGTTCTGCACCAGCGCCTTCTAAATCATGACTACCGTCTACAAAAACAAAGTTAAAGTCTCTCCAGTAGCTCAAAACATCTTCACCTGACTGTGTGTGCAGAATAATATTATCGGGCTTTTTGCACATCGAAATCAAAGCTTGTAATTGTCTTGTCGGGTTAGGCTCAGAGATATGAAACTTGAAATCTTTACCTTGATTCATAGCTTCAATAAAAGCAGCAGTCGAAACCCCAGAATACGAACCTATTTCAAGGACTCTTTGGAAATCATTTGCCATCAAAAATTCATATATAATATTTATATGTCTTATATCTGTTAACCACTCAGGATGATCGCAATTCAAAGTAAATTCATATCTTGCAAAATCCATTTGACTTCCTCGTAGTTGGATATAATTTTTTGTAGCGGTCTTGTTTCCTGTTTTATTAGTTTAGCAGGTTCTAACCTACAGTAGTCCAATTCCAAGTATTCTTGTATTGATCTTATTGTTTCTTCAAACGAATTACAAAGATCTTCATAAAAAACTACTTTGTGTTCTACTTGCCAACTTTCAAAGTTTTTGTAATAGTTTTCTTGACGTTCTATAAACCATTCCAGTTGTGCTATATTTAGCTTTATTTTTTCGGTCGCTTTAGTGTCTCTCCAATTACCAGTTTCACTTGCTATAAGAAGTGATGCCATTTGAAGTAAACTGTTTCTCCTTTTTAATAAAATGAACTTGTCTACATTAGATGGCGATAAATCGCTCTCAAGACACAAATGCCAAACAAAACCAATATAATTAAAGCTATTTATATTTTCAAAAGATACATCGTCATAGATATAACTTCTTATTTCCTCTTCTTCTTTTGACCACTTTACTTCTGGTCTAAAAAGTTCTCCTCCCCATCTAACTTTTGGATGGTTGTCCAAACTCATTCTTAAATAATGTGTACCCGCTCTAGGCGTGCTTACTAAAGCACACTTTTTAGGTTTCATCTTATATGTTTTGACCTATAACAAAGCCATAATAAGCATCTGATCCTGTACATAAAAATCCAAAACTATCTGCTTTGTCAGCAGTTGTAGTTAAGGTTGGAGCAGATCCACCAGCCCATTTGATTGTGCCAAACCAAGTTACTGTTCGGCTACCAGTTCCGTCTTGGACCAGATTAATAATAAACTTTTGTCCAGCAGTTTCATTTGATATAGCTAAGGTTCTATTGTCGCCTAGAGTAACTGTGTGTGTGTTAGCTACATTTAGATCAAATGTCACAGTAGACGCATCAGTATTTGACTTAAGAGTAGTCTTAAGAGCTGTAGCTAAAGTAACAACTCCACCAGCAGATATAGCCACTGCGTCTGTATCACTAGCAGATCCAATGTTTCCACCATCTCCAATTATGAGATTAGCCATAGTAACAGTGCCGCTAGTAGTGTCGTCAGCATTGTTTTTTAGGAAAGCATCATCTACATTAACTGTAAGAGTATCTCCACTCATTGCGGTGGTTGCATTTGTGCCTCCAGCGATGGTAAGCGTGTCACCGGGTGTTATACCTGTAGAACCACTGTCTCCAGCAACTGTTGTGTCAGAAACAACAAAGTCTAGTGTTCCATCACCGTCTTCATAAGTTACAGCAATACCAGTTTCAGTATTTCCTGTAACCATACCTCCAACAAAGTCTTCGACCTGTTCTTCTGACAGCTGAGTGTTGTCATTATCAGCAGCAATAGTAATGCTGCCAGTTCCGTTAGTAATAGTGACATTAGAACCAGCGGTTAGTGTAGACTTGGCCAAAGTATTACCAGTCGTATTACCAATTAGCAATTGACCGTTTGTGTAGCTTGTCTGTCCAGTGCCACCTTTTGCAACAGTAACTGTGTCAGACAACGTTGAGCCAGCGGCGGTTACAGTTATATTAGCAGTACCATCAAAAGACGTACCATTAATAGTTCTCGCCGTTTCTAATGCTGTAGCCGTAGCTGCATTTCCAGTCGTGTCTTGGTTAAGAGTCCCGACGACAAAATCTAAGGTTCCATCTCCATCTTCATAGGTAACGGCAATCCCGGTTTCTGTATTGCCAGTGACCATTCCGCCAACTATGTCTTGAACCTGTTCGGTAGTCAAAGTTGCAGTTATAAAACCAGAGGATGAGTTATCATAATTTGACAAATCGTTGTCTACTACTAAGTCAACAGTGCCATCAGCATCTTGATATGTAGCAGTTATAAGAGTCTCAGTATTACTACTGAACATGCCTCCAGCTATATCTTGAACTTGCTCTGTAGTAAGCTGTGTATTGGTATCAGTAGAAGCAATTGTGATAGAGCCTGCACCATTTGTAATGGTAACATTAGAACCCGCCGTCAGCGTGGCAACTGTAGGATCTGTAGAGTTATCACCAATCAGCAACTCTCCATTTGCCAAAACTGCTGTTGCAGTAATAGCATCCGTGCCACTACCCAAGAGGATACCGCCATCGGTAAGAGAGGTTGCTCCAGTACCACCTTTAGCAACCGTAACAGTATCAGACAAAGTGCTACCTGCCGCAGTTATGGTTATGTTTGCAGTGCCATCAAAGGAAGTTCCATTAATCGTTCTGGCAGTTTCCAAAGCTGTAGCCGTAGCTGCATTTCCGGTAGTATCTTGATTAAGCGTACCAACAACAAAGTCCAAAGTACCATCACCATCTTCATAGGTGACTGTAATTCCGGTCTCTGTGTTTCCAGCTACCATGCCACCTACAATGTCTTCGACTTGTTCTGTGGTGAGTTGGGTATTGGTATCAGTAGCCGCAATAGTAATAGAACCATCACCGTTTGTTATACTGATATTACTGCCAGCAGTTAAGGCGGCATTATCCCACACAGACGCGGTGTTGTCATAAATAATCAAATGACCAGCAGCAGCAGATGATATATTCGTATCGTTAAGTTCAGCTAAAGTGTCTTCATTGGCTACAGCAGAATTGATTCTGTCATCAATGGCCGCAGAAGTCATTAAACTTGTGTCGTTATCAGCAAACGATTCACCAGAACTTTGAATGGTAGAAATACCAACACTATCTACAGTAAGAGTGCCAGCAGTAGTAAAGCCACCGGCGGTAATTGTACCCGTGGTACTGTCACTAGCATCATTTTTGAGAAAAGCATCATCTACATTAAAGGTGGTTCCATCTAGCGTTAGATTTGTTCCGCCGGTATAAGTTGTGTTGTTGTCAGTAGCTGTGATTGTTAAAGTGTCACCAGACATAGCTGTAGTAACGTTAGTCCCACCAGCAATTGTTAAAGTGTCGCCGGGAGTTATGCCAGTAGAACCACTATCGCCCGCTACCGTTGTATCTGAGACAACAAAGTCTATATCGCCAGTGCCATCTTGATAGGTGACGGTAATACCAGTCTCTGTTCCCCCTAACATACCGCCAACAAAATCTTCTACTTGCTCCTCTGTAAGAGTAGCTGTAATGAAACCAGAAGAAGAGTTATCATAGTTAGAAAGATCATTATCAACTACGAAGTCGATATCTCCAGTACCATCTTGATAGGTAACGGTGATAAGAGTTTCCGTTCCTCCAAGCATTCCACCTACAAAGTCTTCTACTTGTTCCTGAGATAACTGTGTATTAGTGTCGGTAGCCGCTATCGTTACGGTGTCACTAGCAGCGGTTGTGGTAATGGTAACATTAGAACCAGCAGTCAGTGTTAAAGTGTCGGTTGTAGTGTCCGCTACAACATCGTCTTGCCCTGATACTGATATAGTTTTGAAAGAATATTCGTTAGCTTCACCAGCTCCAGCAGCGACCCAAGTGAATCCACCACTAGCATCATCGTATGATAAAACGTAATTGTCAGTAGGAGTATTGGTAGCATTTAAATGCTCTTCGTCAATAGAACCTGCGGCATAATGTTCACTATTAACAGCGTCATCAGCAATCTTATCGCCATTGATAGCATCGTTTGCTATATAAGCCTGAGCTATAGCGGTTCCTTGCCAAGTACCAGTAGCAATAGTTCCAACCGCAGTAATTTGTGTCTGAGAAGCGTCTACACTTAAGCTGTGCGCAATTCCTTCTCCACTAGTAGCTCCTGTTGACGTTATGCCAGTTCCACCAGTGATAGTAGCAACATAATTTCCGCTAGTGTCTGTTGTTAAAGCTACGGTATGAGATAAATTACCACTAGCATCTAGATATACAGCTTTGCCAGCAGGATAAGTACCAAAAACAGTGTGTGTACCAGAAGATAGGTTTATTTGGCTATTACTATTTGTACTAGCAAGCACAGTGGTTCGAGCAAGTGTGTCTGGAGAAGCATCTGTAATCGTTCCGATGCCAACTTCCCATGCAGTACCATTAGCGTCTTCGATAACATAGTATGTAGTATTACCATCTCCAACTCCACTAACAAACGATTGAAAACCACTAGCAGCACCAGCAAGATTAATTGTGCCAGTACCAGTAGTGGTAGTCGTTTCTTTTACTCTATCTTTTATTACTAGAGCCATAATAACCTCCTTTAGTTAAAAGGTCATTATGCAAATGTGATATCTAAATCACCAGCGTTAAACTTGAATACGTCGCCGCTCTTTACATCTCTAGCAGTAGTCAGAGAGCCATGAAGTAAAACATTACCATCGGTAGAAGCGTCTGAAACGATTACTCCAGAGATCATTCCCCAATCACCAGTTGCAGTTGGAAAAGTAATAGCGTTGCTATTCTGAGTTGCTCCACCGCCACTTGGATCATCCCAGTTACTAGTTCCATTAACTTGAACTCTAGCATATGATCCACCACTAGCTTCTTGACCATCGTCTCCAGTTTCTAATTTACTAGATTCGTAAAATTTTATTAAGCCAACATAAATGCTGTCTCCGGGAGTGGTAAATGCCGTGTTTCTTAAAACATGGTTTACCAACTTTGCTTCTAAGTAATTAGACATAGCTGACATATCTTTATGTCTCCTCTTTCTAGAAAGTTGCTAATTCTGCTCTTTTCCAAGTATCAGTATCTACACAAATATAAAGGTGATGTATTATAGTTCCTCCACCGTAATCAGTAGAGCCAAACTTTATTTCCCCCTTGGTACAAGTATCACTAGCACTAGAAGGTACGCTATTATCCCAAAAAGTAACTGAATCACCTACATCAGTAAATATACTTCTGATATCATCTGGACTTATCAAAGCAGATGTATTATCGGGTAATAGAGAGCTTACTTCAGAAGCTAATTGAGTCTTAGTTCTTTTAGTCATAAGTTCTCCATTTAGTAGAATATTCTATTGTATTATACACCATATAAAAAAAACCGCCCCTAAAATCATAGAGGCGGTTTCTATAGCTAAGTTGCTTAAAATTCTTAGAAAGAACCGAGCAGGATGCGTCTGTTGTCCAGAACAGCAAAACCTACTTCAGCCCAACCGTAGAATCCAGCGCGCTGTTGGCGATGAAGAGTATCGTCTTCAAAGATCTGAACATCTTGCTTGACAGGCATGATAAAGCTGTCATTAGCAGTTCTGTCGATACCTACAACCAATTCAGGATCGGAACCATTAAGGCTACCGGAAAGTTGGTTGCTGAAGAACAACTGATACTCTTGACCTTCTCCAAGCTCATCCATATCGTGAAGGTTTACACCAAAGATACGGGTGATGGCTGCGCCATCGTCACCAGCTTGATAGATTTCACGACGAGTAACTTCGTCAACTTGATCAATACCCCAGTTGCGGATATCTTCAAGAGCTTCTGGTGACAGGTAAAGGTCAGTAAGCTTGCCACGATTCAAAGAACCAGTGTTACCACCAGCATTACGTCGCATAACAGTTTTCATCAAAGAGATGAGTCTCTTGGTGAACTGACCATTAGAAGCATCGGCGTCGTAAACCAAAACGTTTCGGTCAACACCAGCAGCTAGTAATGTATGCCAGCCATCATCGTTCATCTTCTTAACAAAGCCAGCTTCAAGAACTTGCATTGCACGACCGACAACATCCCAACGGGCTTCACGGGCGTAGCGAAGAAGGTAATCAATCGAGGAAGCAACCGTATAGGTTGGAACCATGACGTAATCGCCTTCAACTGCGCGTTCTGGAATACGACCATGACCGGGATTGGTATAAGCAACATGCTCATTTTCAGTTCCCGGAGCAAGAAGGTCTAGTGGAAATTCAGCTGCTGAACCGGGAGCCATCTGGATCTTTTCAAAGATTCCATCAAGAACGTCGCCAACTAAAACACCCTTGCGCAAGGGAGTCTCTAAAGCAACAGCTAATTCTCGCTGTGCAGCGAGTGCAACCTCTTTTTCAGAGCTACCAGAGCGCTGAATGAGGTCGATAAAATGATCATCAGGTTTGGTCATTCTACTCATTATTTATATCTCCTATTAAGGATTGTTAGTTAATTAACCTTGGGTTCCGGGAAGATTGACTTCTACTTTATAGTATCCGTCTTCATCTGCCGTGGAAAGGAACCTACCAATTGCGAGATTTGCTTTGTTGTCGTTAGAAGCGACTGAACTAATGTATCCAGCATCTCCAGAAGCAACGTAAGCAATAGAACCAGCTGCTGGCGTGCCGTAGCCCGCACCAGTGGTCTTAATCATATTGGTAACGATTGTACCTTTTTTAAGTACAGAAACCTTACCACCTTTTTGAACCTCATCCTTGTGCCAATTAATATGTTGACGAGTAAGGTCAAGGTTAACAACATCATTGAGCAAAATACCAACTGGAATAGTCGAATCAGTACCTGCCGAATAAGCTACCTTTGCGCCAGCTTGGTCCATTGCTGCACCAGAACCAACGGTCGATAAACATACAACACCACCGCGAGTAGCAGTACCAGCATTGTAGAAAAAGGAAATATCGACATCGAGTTCATTTCTATCAGCTTTTAAAGCCATTTGAATGTCTCCTTAAAAATAAAATTACTTATTGATACTTGCAGTGGAACGAAGAACGTTGTTTTCAAGCCAATCACTAGCACTAGTTCGTAATTCTTCAATAGAATCGTCACCAGCATCAGCTAAGGCTGCTTCTGCTTCTTCTTCAACTTCCTCAAGAATTTCAGCTTCAGCTTCTTCTTCAGCTTCATCTGTTTCTTCAGCTTCAGCTTCTTCGGCTTCTTCTGCTTCAACTTCTTCGGCTTTAGGTTTTTTCAAAGCTTCTTCTTCATCTTCTTCTTTATCTTCTTTCTTCTTAAAGGGAAAATTGCCCTTTTTCTTCATGAGAGCAACAACTTGCTCAAACATTTCATCTGTAGCATCAGAGAAAGCAGCCAAAGTTTCTTCAACTTCTTCTTCTGTAGCGCCAGCTTCAACGAGAGCAGCCTTTCTTGCCAAAGTCTTGACTTCTGCTTCATGAGCTTCAATCTTGGCTTTAGCTTCAGACAATTCTTCGTCCTTTTTCGCAATAGTTTCTTCAAGTTCAGCAACTTTAGCTTCAGCAACTTCAACAGCAGCTTGAGCTTCAGCAATAGCTGAATCTTTTTCGGAAACAACAGCTTCAAAGGCTTCAATCTTGGATTGAATTTCTTCTTCTTTCTGTTTAGTCATTTCGGTCTCTAGAGCTTTGGCTTCTTCTTTAGCAGTCGCTAATTCAGCCTTTAACTCTTCAACCTGTTCTTTAAGAACATCAGACATATGATTAGTCTCCATATATATATTAGAGTTAGTTATTTCTTCTGCTTGCGTCCCAGCAAAAGATTCGACATCATTAAGAATCACACTTCGCGGATTAGCGGGATTGCTGACTAAGCCCTTCCCAGAGAACGCAATATTCCTCAAAAGTCTTCCTACCGTGTATCCTTCGTACTTTCCATTTCCTCCATACGCCCTTAAATGTTTTGTTAAAAATGCAGATGCATCATCTCTAGCGATGACCTTATGTTCATCATCAGGTGTGATAACTGCATAATCAAAATCATTAAACAGGCATTCCATAGACACAAACCATTTTCCTTCTTCTATTTCGGAAATGATTTTTGTCATTCTTTCTTTTAATTCTGGATTAGTCCAGCTGTTGTAGATAACAGCGCTAGTAATGATATCAAATTTTTCTGCGTTAGAAGTATCTGATATTTCAGTGCCATCTTGATCAACAACTAAGCTTCCAGTAATATGCCCAATGATATCTGACTCATCATGCATAAAGTTAAATTGTTTGTCTACTGGAGTGTCTTTTGCCGCCCAAGTTTCTTGAGGGTGAAAAACATCATCGTTTTTATTCCATCCAGTAGAAACAAGAACAGAATTCAAATAGTACAAATCAAATTGATCTTTGTTTTCGGCAACTGCTTCATTAGCAACAACCAAATTTTGAATAACGTTCTTTTGTTTTTTACTAGGTATATAAATACTAACGGGAGTAGAATAAGCCACACTTGCATTAGTAGAAATAACTTCTTCTAAACCGTCAGTAATCTCTGATTCATATATTTTCATAGATCACCTCTAAAAAAATATACACCATATACAAATAAAAATCACTAATATCTCTATGATGTTTTACTTAAAGCATAAGCAGAAACATTGATTTGACGAAGCTCATCTATGTTTGGTTGTCTATCGTTTCTTACGGAAAAATCATCTTTCAGATTTTTTATGATAGAAGCCACCTCTTTTGAGACCGAAACTGGTGAGTTAAGTAAAGCCGCAACCATTGAAGGATCTATATCAATAAAAGGTTGTATACCGCATAGTATGCATAGTTTTAGATGTTCTAATTGGTCAATTTGGCTTTTTGTTAGAGACCTTATACTCTTCTTTTGAAAGTGAGCCAGTATAGCGGGATTAACCACTTCGGTAATTTCTTCTTGTGCCTTAGTAGCCCACAAAGATATACCAACAAACTCACTATTAACAGTTTGACGAGGTTTAACTTCTTTTTCTTTTCTCTTCATCTTGTCCTTTGAATTTTTAGGTCTTCCATCTTCAGGTCTTCCGGTAGGATTAAACTTATCCTCTTTTGGAGCTGGTTCATCTTGCTTCTTCAACTCCATTCTTTTTTGTTCTTTCTCAAACTTCTTTTCGTCTTTTTCTTCTTTTTCGTTGTCAATACTGATTTTATCCCTTCTATCTTTGGGGTCTGTGAAAGGATGATCACCAGTATCTGGAGAAGGAACTAAACCAAAATCCTCTGGATTCATAGAATCTTTGGTCAAAGCAATCTTTTCAAGATCATTACGATGTTGAGGATTGTGGTATGGGCCAGCCTTTTGAGGCATAGCTTCTCCCTTTCTATCTTTTTCTTCTCTTCTAATTCTAATTTTTTCTATCTCAGGAATTTCTCCAAATCTTTCGATGACAGTTTCAGCACTAATAATGTTCCTGTCAGCCAATTGTATTAGTAGATTCTTCTCAGAGGCTTCATCGGATAGTACCATCTGGTCGAAGTGGATTTTTGCAGGTAGTCTAAAACCCATAGCCTTTTGTACGACTTCAAGCTCTTGGTTCCACCAATTAACTAAAACCTGACGACCATACTCTAGTCTTTCAACAAGAGTCTTTAAACTTATAAAGTTATTAGTAAACCCACCACTTGAGCCAGCAGCGCCAGTAAGAGTAGGAGGAACACCAAGACCCGCATATATATTGGTAAGTACAGGTTCGTATTTTTCTTTTCCTAAGAATTTAAATACTTGAGTGCTAGATTCTGTAAAGTTAAGTTCAGGACCCCATACTAAATCCATAGTTCCGCCACCAACATTGCTAGCAAGAATGTTTCTTAGCTTATTAATCGCAGATTTAGTAGGTAAGATCTTATTATCTAAATCACCAAGAGTCCAAAGTCTTATATTCGATATAGCACCATCAAGAGCTGATATATCTGCTAGCTTCATTTTTTCTAGCATAATAATATCGTCTAAGATCGCATAAATCATAGGATTAGCCCAAACAAGCCAATCGTCTTTCTTGTAAAAGTGTACAGAAACCTTTTCTGGGTCTAAAGGTATAACAGACTGACCATCTTTGACTGCTGACAAAATGTCTGGAGGAAGCATCGCAGTAAGGTTTCTATGATGCGGACTATCTCCAACAATCCCCTTATTAGCTAGGTTTCTTACAAGTTTAGAGACTCTAAGAGCGTACCGAGGTTGACCAACAAATGTAGCTAGCTCATCTCCAATAACTTCTACAGATAGTGGATTAAGAAAGTCAAATCTCCAAGGTATTTCTCTTCTGGGTACTTTTAGGTCAATTATGTCCATGTCCGTATCGCCAGAAGCCCGAAGATTCTTTTCAGCTCTTTTGTTAATTTTAGCTGTTCTTCTTTTTACAATTACATTTCCACATCTATATAGAGTGTTTAAAAAACGTTCACTTCTTTCTTTTCCATTAACTTTGTTGAACCAAGCTCTAAAAAACTTTTCTATTCTTTTATTTGGATGAACAATAGTAATTCCCTGACCAGCAAAGTCGGCCATAAGATCTATGACATTTCTAATTATCCCAACTTTGTCATAAGCCTGCATACACATTCTTATTGCGTCTTTTTGCTGCTTTGGGACAGATTCGGTAGATCTAAATCTGTTATAGTCTTCTCTGGTAAATCCAGTTCTTACCGAACGGTTAGGCTCAAGGTCTAAAAAGGATCTGCGGTTATAGGCTGCGGCCTTTTGAATTCCATCGTAAGAATCTATATTATCTGAAGTATCAGCAAGAGCTTGTCTCTTTCCAGAATCATCAGACCAAGTGACAAACGCTTGAGTCTTTTGTTGATCTTTGATTGGGTTGTCGTTAGCCATCTATATACCTATTGAATTGCAATTAGAATGATCGGGGAATTAATCTAATTGATTATACACCAAATCAATAAACATCTTTCATTCCTTCGGTAAACCAAGCTGGACCAACGTATTCAGGCCCAGACATATCACCTTTAATTCCACCAGCAAAACCACCAATAGTATCATATACAGGAGGTGGAGCTGTTCTAAGAATTCTTCTTGCAGACATGTTTGCCATTATTAAAGATGAATAACGGTCCTTTCTTAGTCTATCTTTTCTTCCGCCGGGAAGTTTTACTTCAGGAGTATCCCACTTATCTCTACCAGTAGTTGTCTGTGTAATAATAATCATAGAAAGTTCATCTTTTAATTCTTCTATTTCCATTACACAATCTTCTAGTGTGTCATATAGTCTATTTTTTATTTTGTCATCAGATATAGCTAACCCAAGAGTCGCTGTATCAAAATGGGGAAACAATACGGTTTTATCTTCAAAGTCTTTTCTAAGCCCGTGATTTGCCTCTGATACCCAATCAGCCTTAGCGAACTGTATCATTTCTACAATATGTAATCCTGCTTCGCCGTCAGTGTCTTTTTCTTTTTTATCGTCGATAGTAGGCCAAATTGGTAATTCACCTTCTCGTATCTTGTCTTTGTCGTGCAAGGCTTCAATAATTGCTATACCACCACCTTGTGCATCTAATGCTATTTCTTGACATGGAAAGACTTTCATTAGATCTCTAATTTTTCTAGCACAATAAGAATAGAAATCTGTTTCGTCTGCTACACCAGCTTTTAATTGCTCTTTATGTCTACTCCTATTGGTAGTCCAAGAATATACAACTCTACTATGGTCTTCGTGAACCTCCATGATGACGATGGAAAAGTTGTCCACTTCGGAAGCAGGGTCAATGCCATAAACGTATCTACAGTTTGGATTACCTCTTAACATAGCCCTAAAATTGACTTCTCCACTTGGAAGATTGACAGGTTTTTGAGGAGAAACAACACAAGACTCAATCAAAGAGCGTTTGAAGAAACCATTACTATCAGTAGAGAAACACGCGCCAAACTCCATTTGATAGATTCCTGAGTGAACTGTGGCTTTTGAGCGAGCAACCTGAGCAGCATCCATGAAACCTTCCGGTAAAAGCTCAAAAGGAACTCGAATGATAGAATACTGACGCCAATCAAAACCGTCAGGAACCCCATCTTCACCAAATATTTCTTCTAACTTCTTAGGATCTCCTTGGCTTGTTATAAAGCTTTTCCATTTTTTCCAGTATTCAGCAAAATGATTGAAATCATAATATGCAGTACCAGAAAGAATAATTTGGTTTGCACCTTCTTCATGCGCTTGTTGTTCATCTTTTGTAAGTTTTCCAAGTTCAATAGCTTTTTTCTCAGCAGCTATTCTTCTTACATTTTCAACAGGCGAAGCGCTAACAGCGGCAAAACCAGCAACAACATTCTCAAATATCTCTCTAGGAATAGATGCAAATTCATCAGCAATAATATCATTAGCACGTTGACCACGAATTTTACTACCGTCACCAAGAGGTAGGCATGTGACTTGGCTATCACCAATTTTTAGCCTACACATATCAACATCTCTTCTTGGTCCGCCGCTTCCGCCAACTATGTCTCTTAATAGGGGTGAATTACGCCACACACTATCCATGTATTCAAAGAGAACTTTAGATTGACGGAAAGCAGCACCAACGATAACTATTTTTCTCCCCGGCATTAATAAAGCTCTGAGGATTGCATAGACAGAAAGTATAAAAGACTTACCGAAACCACGACTAGCAATAAGCATAGGGAATTTTCTATTCCACATCTCTTTAAGCATAAGAGCCTGTGTCGGAAGTATATCAATGTTTAGAAGTTCTTTACATATAAAAGAAAAGTATTCTGGGTTAGTCATTAACCAAGTTAACTTAGTAGTAAACTCTTCTTCTGTAGGAACACTAAATGGATTTACTATTTTAGAATCATCTACATTGATATTAAGCCAAGCATCACTTATAGCTTTGATATGATCACTTTGCGTCTTCACGTAATAATATCTCCGTAACTTCATCAAATATGAACATAGCTCTTTCTTGAGCGTTTATTTTGTTGTCGCAGAAGACAATCTGAACTCCATGCTGTTCTTGGTATTCGCAAAGTTTTTTCCACATAAACTTACCATTCATGCGAACGTATTGTAGCTGTTTCTTAGGTATCCCAGAGTTTTGAGGAAAATTCATAAGATCGTCAATGGAAAACTCGCATAGTATATATTTCCATCTAAAGTTATCCATTCGTTTTATCTCAGCTTCAAAAGCAGAACGCTTTTTGCCAAGGTTCATAGCTAACTCGCCGGTACTAGCCTTTCTTTCCACGACTAGATGTTTTTCAAGACCTCTAACTGTGTAGTCTCCTGTTTTCAGACCCCAATCTACTACAGCTCTACATTTGTCGTGAGTCTTGAAATCCCAACCAGTTTTTTCTCTTGTGTCTCTAAGAACTATATATTTCATAGCATTATTGGTCTCAATGCAAATGATCTATTGTCATGCGTGCCATTTATGTCATTAAAATCAATTGTGTCAAAGTCAATTGTCATATGTTGTTCAAGATAAGCTTTTACCAATTCATCCAATGGAACATCATTAAAGCTCGCATTAGGATGAGTTGAGTTGTAATTCATAGAAACAACATGACTTTCTGTTGGGCAGCAAATAAGATCCTTTTCACACTCATCTCGTTTGTTCGACATAAAGTTTTCTATCTTTTGTGGAAGTATAGCGTATTGATTATCTGTTCCACAAAAGTCGTCGTTATTAAACATTTTTAAAACTTCGTTAGTATTATATACTACGCCATCCCAACTAAAGTAAAATCCATAGTTATCATATGCTTCATGTTCTTTGAAGTTATACTTAATAAACCCGTCTTTCTTATACACAGGCTGTAGAGGCTTCTTAGTGCTTTCTGTAGTGTTCTCTCCCAGTCTTAGGCTCAGACACCAAGTATCATCATCAAATAGGCTTAGAAGCTCTTCTGGAGTCTTTCTGAGGGGTTTATAGAATATGCAATCGTCCATGAACAATGCAAAATGCTGATCTTGAAACATTTGTAGAAACGCATAAAGATTTTCTAGCATGTATGTTTCTCTACTCCAATTTACACCAAGTTTTTCGGATTGTAGTTTGTAATATCCGTTTTGGTGTTCTTGAGTAGTAGCCTTCCATAGAACATAAGGCTCAAATATGCCAGTGGCATTAGCGTAGAGACTTTCAATCAAAAGTCTTAGTTGAGGCGCTCTGTCTTTACTAAGAATCAGAGTTGGTATCTTTCCCATTGTTTTTCCTTACGATATCCATGAATAAAGGTTCGTAACTACCCTCAGAACCAGTTACCTCTTTGTGACACTTCCAGCAAAGGGTAATTCCATTATCAATATCATATCGTAAGTAAGGAGCATCTGCCCAACGTTTTATATGATGGGCATTTAATGCTCTCTTATATCCACAGCCGGGCATTTGGCATTTATGCTTATCCCGCTTGTATACTCTTTTTCTCCAATCCTGATAGACTGGATTATTGTAATCCCGCAATCTTATCCCTCGAATCTATAGATTTTTGTCCATTTAAATCATTTCTTAAGTTCAATACTTCTCTATATATTGCAGAGTCGCGTAATTTGCACTCTTCGTATATAGCATCTATTCGTTGTTGCATTTGAACTAAGTTAGGTGCATCCAATTTTAATTCTATGGGTTTTGGTTCGTTTAATATATCAAAATAATGTTTCATTAGCAGCATATTTGCTAACATCAAACAAACCAGAAAACCGCCAATAATCTTTACAGTTCTCATAGTAAGCCTCTCAATGTTGTTGGACAAACGAATATCCTAAAACCGTTTGGCTCAAAAGTTTATTAGAAAATTGATTAGAACCCTAATGGTTTGACTATTCTAACTTTCGTCACAGATACATCGTGGCTTATGTCAGCAAGAACGTCGATCACTTCGGGTGTACTCTTTTCAGCAAGTATCCTCCTAGTCAAAGAAACGACAGCACTTCTGCACGCTTCGTCTGGATCTTCCGCCTTTATGAAAAAATATGTTTCGCTAGTCAGATTTTTTTGTATCCCGACTTCTTCAAGGTGCGGATACATCTTTTCCATATTCACATCTACTCTGAATATCATTTTCTACCATCCGACTTATTAGTTGTTCAAAAGTGATGCTTTCTTCCCACCCTAGCTCTTTCTTGGCCTTTTTAGGAGAGCCTTTAAGATATGGAACTTCAGATGGTCTTTTTAAGCTATCATCTATTTCTACATATTTTTCATACTCATTAATATTTATACACTGAAAGGCTTCTTTTACCATATCTTCTATCGAGTAGGTATTTCCGGTAGCTATTACATAATCTTTAGGATTGTCTTGTTGCAGCATCATCCACATGGCTTTTACATAGTCTTCAGCGTGACCCCAATCTCTTTGCACATGTAGATTCCCAAGTTTTAGGTTGGGAATACTACGACCCTGCTGGGTCGCCCAATAGAAATCAGCCACATAGCGACTGACCTTCCTCGTTACAAATCGCTCGCCTCTTCTTTCCGATTCATGATTGAATAGAATACCGCCACAGGCGTATAGATCATAAGAGCGGCGATAAAGGGAAACTGCACTGTGACCAGCAAGCTTAGCAATAGCGTATGGAGATTGAGGCGAGAATCTGGTTTTTTCATCTTGATACTTATATCCATTCCTGTCGAGGCTAAACTGGTCGCCAAACATTTCTGACGAACTCGCTTGATAGAACCGTGGCCGGTTCACCATCTGACGAATCACTTCGAGGATATTGAGGCATCCTTGTGCGGTTATATTCCAAGTCAATGTTGGTTGATTAAAAGAAGTCCCGACATGCGATTGAGCCGCCAAGTTATACACTTCGTCAGGTTGTATTTCGTTTAGAGTCCTAAAAATACTGGTAGGGTCTGTAACATCACCCTGAATAAGATGAAACTGCTTTTGTATTAGCAAATGTTTTATTCTGATAGTGTTGTTAGTGGAAGTTCTACGGGCTATTCCATATACTATGTATCCTTTAGAAAGTAATAATTCAGATAGGTATGATCCATCTTGTCCTGTTACACCGTATATGATTGCTTTTTTCATTTGAATATTCTATTACTTAGTCTTAGGGTTCCTTGGTATTTTTCCAATATAGTTTCGTAGTATGGATGTTTTTCCATTTCTTGGTAGCGGTTATTGACATCCATACCGGAAGCGTTCTTTAAATAGTCTAAAGCATCGAAAGAGCTTCCGCCACCGAAGATAGACAATTGCTCTTTGGCAGCATCTGTGAAAAAGTATTCTAAGTATTTACAAATCTCTTGTCTGTAGTTTTTGTCTGTAGCCCATTTGTTATAGAGAATGAAATAGTAGTCGTCATTCCAGAAGTTTTTAATATGGTTATGGTAGACCTCTATTTTTTCATAGCTTATTACTTCTTCTATGATTTTATTATCCCGTAGAGCCATTTTGATACAGCTTGCTACCCAGTTTCTAAAGTCACGGATTACAACTATGGGTTTATTAATAGAGTAGGGCGATTGTTGTAATATTGTTGTTAGTCTTTCTAGTCTCTCTTGTTCGTGAGTGATTATCAGGTTTTGTGGTTTTACATCATTTAGTATTAGGGGCAGCTTCTTCTTGTCTGGGTTTTCATTCCGGCCTTCTCTTAGAGGATTGTTAGCCATTAGTATTAAACTTTTGTCTGTCTCATTAGCCATAAGCCAGCTAGCTACAGTAGAGAAAGAAAAATTAGATATACCGGAAAACTGATGAGATAACCAAACAGCTATAGCATGATGTCCAGTTCTATGCATACCAGTAACAAGATCAGTCTTCATTAGTCATCCTTGACACTGTCAGGTGTCAGAAATGGTTGATCTATAGTTCCATCTTCATACTTGTGGTATTCAGACAGTCTTTCAGCCTCGTTTTCCATTGCTAAACGCATTTTTTCCATTTCAGTGCCTAGTTCTTGTCTTACATCTGGATTAGACATAAGGTTTCTTACCCAGCCAATGAAGGTTTGTTTAGAATCTTCGAGTCTTTTGATACGTTGTTCACGAGTAGCCTTTAAATCTTTTAGCATTGCTGCCTTTTTTGTTTGCAAGTCTTTGTAATCTCTAGTCAAAGTTTCTTGTGCGGCTCTGCAAACTGCGATTTGTCTCTCTAAGTTAAAGATATAGTCTTTGTCTTGTACCTCTAATGGTTTTCCCTTCTCGTCTGTAACGAGTTCTTCATACTTTTGTATCTGAGTCATGTTAGTTTGTTGGGAAATTAGAGCGCGGTTCATGAGAATTTCCAGTTTGATAGCATCAATTATCTGTAATTCTTCTGTAGGAAGTACGTCATCACGGAATTGGGTGATGATTCTACTCCAGTGGTAGAGAAGGGATTGTAATTCTTCTTCCGAAAACTGCTTTTGGAGGTCTTTCCAGAAGGGACGACCTTGTAAATCGTGCAAAGCTTCAATTTCACGGTCGTCTAACGTGGTGTTCCCGATTTTTTCCTTCACGTAAGACTGTATGGAAATAGGGTCACGGTCTAGATGAGTAGCCATTTCGAGATTTGACATCTCTCGGTGGTTATTTTTGATAAATTCTTGCTCTGTCTTTGTGAATCTACCCTTCTTCATAGGGTTCTTCTCCTATTATTTTCTTGATTTCAAGCATGATTTGCTCTCTTCTGGGTTTTGGAACGTAAGCTCCGTCCCGTATCCGCAAATAGTCGGCTCGAAATTCAACAGAAAGGTTTTGATCAATGAGATCGAACAGTTCGTTGTTTAAGACATCTTCGATAAACTCGTCAGAGCAGCGCATGTTCCTCTCGTGTTCGTCCCTGATATTGCTTATATCGAGAGGTTCCATTAGATATTTTTTACTATTGTTAATATGCTTCTGCTTGTCGTTATCCTTCTTTGTCTGACGATAAAATTTATCTCTCTTGAAGTTGTTTAGCCTGTTTTTCACATGGACCGCTAGAAAATTTTCTAGTGGACGACCTTCTTCGTAGCGATCTAAAGCATCTATAGCAATAATAAAGGCTTCTTGGCGTATGTCATCAGGTGTATAGTAACCAAATTGAAATTTGTAGGCGTATCTATCGCATATTTTATTTATTACGCTTAGAACTTCGCTTTCCGTCATTCCCTTTGGTACTTTCATCAGTTTTTTCTGCTAAGATTGCCTTTGCTTCTTCTACAGGCGGATCATCTACCTTAAGATCCTCCTCTACAGACTCTTGAACTTCCCCTGTTGCCTTTGTGTGTACTTTGCTTAGTACATCGTAAATATTCATGTATTACCTCTTTGTCTGTGCTGAAATTTTTTTTCAGAGTTATAGTTTTATTATACAAATAAGAAACATCATATACACATTCTACGATATGAAGCTAGACGAAACAGAAGTAAAGTTTATTAGTGAGTTGGCTAATATAGTTACAGACAGCGAATTAGCGTCTGAGCTTAGTAGGATAAGATATGAGAGGGGAATAAATCAAAGGGTTACCATAGACCAAGTAAGAAAGGCTCGCTACAAACTGGGTATTTCTAAACGGCAAGGTCGTGGTAAGTGTCAAATCAATGAAAGAAGAAGAGAAAATGAATGAGCAACAAACTGAAAACGGTTTCCGACTTTATCTAGGTGGTGTGCTGGGAGCTGGTAAACATGCATTAGTAAGTCCAGAGGATTATCCCTTGCTGAGTCAGTATAGTTGGCATCTAAATCAAGCAGGGTATGCCATAACTAAGATTAAAGGGCGGCATAAGGCCATGCACAGGATGGTATTGGGTACTATAAATCCATACGTGTTTGTTGACCATGTAGATAATGACCGGCTTAATAACACCCGTGATAACCTACGGGAGCTTACTCCTAAAGAGAATGCTAACAACATGAAGTCGAATGTTAAGATTGAGGCATTTGGAGAAGAGAAAAATATTGGGCAATGGGTAGAAGATCCTCGATGTGAAGTTTCATATGCTGCTTTCTATAACAGGTTGAAGAAGGGTATTGACGCAGAAGTTGCAATGAAGAAGAACGGCAATCGACGGTCATTAGATGCATAACCCATATGAGCCGCCAAAAGAAGATTCAGAGCGGCGTCTAACATCCTCAGACAGGTGGGGAGAGAGGCATAGACCTCCAACGACTGATTGGGCGGATGTTTTCTTCGTGTTCGCTATCATCTGCATCATGTGGTTCAGTCCGTATCTGATAAAATTAGTCTCTGAAGTTATTACAAGGCTGATTTAGCTAAGACAAAGGGCGCAGGGTTCGCTAGTTTCGTCTGCACCACCCCCTTTTTTTTAATGATAATAAGTATCAACAAGAATGAACAAATAACTACACCCCCATAGTAACAATAATCGAATATGGGATTAGTTCAAAATACAATAGAATATTATTGAATAATCAGATAATATAATGATAATATACTTGACATATGACGATTAGTAGTATATACTTATAGTATAACAATTAATCAATTAATTAACTATATGAGGTTATTAAATATGTTTACTGAATTACTACTTTGTTCAATCGTAACACTACCCTTAGTGTTTACACTATGGGAAAACAATCTTAATAATAAATAAGATTATTCCTATATTCATTTAAGAATACTATTGACAAACGACGATATATATAATATACTTAATACATAACAATTAATCAATCAGAGGTAATCATGAATAAGATACAAGCACAATCGACATTAGATAAACTTAACGTGACAATCGAAAATAAGATTGTTGAACATAGAGATGAGTTAGGTAACTACAACAAGAGTATTGTTGAGGGTGAGCTTGAACAGTTATGGAAAGTAAAGAAGGCTTTACTTATCATCATCAATAAATAGTCTATTCACTAAGGATATAGTAATATGAAAAGTTTCTTTTATACATACAATCGTCAAACAGATGAACTACTTGCATGTGAGAAGTATGAGATGCAAGAGGATTACATCAAAGAACAATCAAAGGATATACCTATCCATGAACAATTTGGTTGTACTATTGAAGAATGGAACAATAGTTGTAGTGCATGGGATGCACGACACGATGCAGTAGGACTACACAATATGTAGTATACTGCATTGTATCAGCCTAACAAACACGCTAACAGACAGCATACATACAACGAGAGCAAACCCACCATGAACATCAAAGTCGTAAAGATTATGAACAACTGGGTAGTAGTAATAAATAATAGACAAGTATCTTTGTATTCAGATAGGGCTACAGCATACAAATTGGCTAATGCACTACGCACATCATGGCACACGGCTAGCTAGCTACGTCATACATAGAAGGCTATAGGCTAGGGTAGGGTAATACCAGCTGACTAGTACGCCTTCATAGTCTCAGGCGTACTAATCAGCTTCAACGGGAGCAGCGCCTGCATTTTTCAACTTGGAGAAAAAAATGACAAAATTTAACGAAAATATTAACGTAGAAGAAACAGACGCCTTTAAGATGGGCGAGCTGATGGAAGCATCACGCGAATTGCAAGAGGCAGAAGCCTCGCGTCCTATACATGAGATATTCGGCTGTACAGTCGAGGAATGGAACAGGTCGCAAGAGGCTCGGGATGTGCAGCGAGACATGCGGGCGTTTAGATAGGTGGCCAGTAGGCCATTCTTGAGTGAAGCCTAACACTATAACAATGGCGCCCTATTCACATAGGTCAGGTAGGACTAGGCGCCTGCTTCGCCTTCACTGTATCAGGTGAAGCAAGCGGCTTGAGGGGCTTAATGAGACTGGTCTCAATAAGAAAAAAAACGACATTATTTCGGGAAAAATAAAATGAAAAAAAATATCAAAAAAATCAAGTCAGAATTGTGGGAAGCATACTATAGCGCTGAGGCTGCTGGACTATCTAAGGCTGTCAAATATGCCATTATTGACGTTATGGTATTGATGGATAAAGAAGCAGAAAAAAAGCTAGAAAAAAAAGAATTAAGTGCGACCGAGTGACCTAACGTGTCACACCCCTAGTCGATAATATATATAGTTCAAAAGGAGAAAATTATGACTAAGAAGTATTTAGGAATTGCAAACGGCTGGAAGGAAACACCAGCAGAATACACCAAGCATCTTGCTGAGTGTGGTACTGAAGAAGAAATTGTTTGGTGCAATGGTAACTATAACGCTACTGACCCACGGTCAAAAGAGATTCGTACCGTTAAGCGTTACGACCTTACGGTCAAGAAGTCAGGAACCTACAGCGTTAAGACTGAGGAAACCTGTAACGAGTGCGGTTGTAGTTGGGAAAGTTGGACATAGGGAGAAAATTATGCCTAATGATTATTTTATGGAATGGATTGAGTGGCTTGAGATAGTTGAC
>Ga0209992_10000256_pt1 | contig 73440 bp, 62 predicted proteins | sample 2SBtaG_2_FD_182564 | JGI IMG/M metagenome (GOLD analysis project Ga0209992, IMG submission 182564) | Deep subsurface microbial communities from Kolumbo volcano to uncover new lineages of life (NeLLi) - 2SBTROV12_ACTIVE470 metaG (SPAdes)... | ecosystem: Environmental > Aquatic > Marine >... | reverse complement strand
AATCGAATCCGAGTTCATTCTGCCAATGACTATTGTTCACCGGTAGACTACGAAAACCGTCAAGAAATGGCGTAACTTTGTGTCCGGAAAAGTGTTGACACATCAGTTAAACTAGGGGGGAATAAATTGACACCGATGAACGTTTAAAGTAAAAGCTAAACCGTCAAAACAATGAGCCTTAAACGGCTACCCAATATCACCTTAATTATTGATCTATCAAGAACAGATCTGAACATTAGTTTCAGGCTCATTTAAGGATTGGAATAGACTGATAGCCCCCGAATATGTTGGAATTACATTGTTCACAGTCGCCGTCTGGAAAGCTGCAGAGATTGCTCGGATGGTCAAACACCACCTTCCAAAAACCAGAACCATCGTCGGCGGGCCGCACATATCCTCCATGGCTGTCGAGACGATGCAAAGGTTTACGGAATTTGATGTGGCGGTGGTTAACGAGGGGGAATCTGTTCTGGTTAATCTTCTCGAAGCCCTGCGGAAAGGCGTCAGCCTGAAGTCGGTAAACGGTATTCTATTCCGCGAAAACCATGCGGTCGTTACAACTCCTCGAGCCCCAATCATCGATGATTTAGATAACCTACCGATACCCGCATGGGATTTACTGAAAGGATTTCCAGATGAATTCAAACCAGCGATTTTCGATTATCCGAGCGGTCCGGTGGCAACAATCGCGGCTTCCAGAGGCTGTCCCTTTCATTGCAAATTTTGTGATACTTCAACTTTTGGTGCACGGGTACGAGCCTATTCTCCAGAGGCTGTTTACAGTTTAATGAAACATCTCAAAGAAAACTACGGGATCCGGCATATTATGTTTGTTGATGATCAGTTTCTGGCCAGCCGGATTCGTACGTCCAAACTCTGCGAACTCTTGATCGAAAACAAGCTGAATATGACTTGGAGTTGCACAGCCCGTGTCGATACTGCGAAACCGGACGTTTTGAAGTTGATGAAAAAAGCCGGATGCTGGGAAATTAGTTTCGGTTTGGAAAGCGGGTCCAACGATTTGCTCCAAAAAATGGATAAACTAGCCCGAATCGAACTTTCGGAACAGGCCGTTAACTGGACGCATTCGGCCGGTATTCGTTGTAAAGGACTTTTTATGCTAGGATACCCGGGTGAAACAATGCAAACGATCGAGCAAACAAAAGCGTTCTTGCTTCGTTTGCCGATGACAACCATGAATCTCTCGAAATTCACACCCCATCCTGGATCGCCTATTTATCGCGATATTTGTGGCACAAATATCAAAGAGGACCATTGGAAAAAAATGAACGGGATGAACTTCGTTTGGTCGCTTCAGGGGTTGACGGTGGAGGAATTGGATCGTGAGTATCAGTATGTTTTGCTTTCTTTTTATAAGCAAAAGCGCGTGATGCACAAATGCGCGATAATGGCTGTGCGATACCCGATTCACATATTAAGGTTTTGCATTTTCGGCTTGGGCTTTGTAAAAGCGAAGTTGAATAGTTTCAAAGAAGGCCGACGTGGTGTTCTGATAAAAACTGATCATCAAAATCTGGATGAAGGTTTTACAAACAAATTGACAAGGTAATCAAATTTCCAAGAAAACCGTCGTTGTGATCAAACTGGGCTCTCGGCGCCTTTGCACCTCCGTATGGAGTATCTGCTCGTTGTATCCGCTTGATTTATAGTATTTTCGAATTTCGTTGTCTGAACCAAAGAGTTAAGGAGATAAAGTAAATGAAAAAGAGCCTTCTAAGTTTAATTTTGATTTTCTCCACAGCCGCTCTAATCGGAGGCTGCGCCACAAAATCATCCTCAAGCCGAGCCGATGCCTCATCGCAAACAGGTACATCCTCACAGGAAAATGCACAAACAGCAGAACCGGCTACTAAGGAGGATAAAGGTCCCCGAATAATCGGTAAAGCTCCCCCCAAAGGATCGCCTTTTTCAAAAATTTCTTTGGGAATGCCCCAGAAACAAGTTTATGATTTAATTGGCGAACCGAGCGATACGTCATCTTACATGACCGGCAAGGCGTTTATTCCTTTCTATTTTGGCAGCGATGCAACCCGGCTGGAGGCCTTTTACAAGGGACAGGGTCGAATCACCTTTGCTGGTGGGTCTGGATTTACCGGAGGACGCGGGTTTAAAGTCTATTATATCTCTTATGATCCGTCGGAGGATGGATACAATAACCGTTAACTTTCGACTTCAACGGGGACGCATAGCGACAACATTGACAAGGGTTTCCTCACGCGCGGATGGCGCGGGGAAACCAATACGTTCCATCAATGCAAGGTCGCGTCGACTCCACCAGAGGTATGGAAAAGAAATATTTTTCTTGTCGAAAATAAATCCTGTTTTTCGGATCAGTTTAAGGTATTGAAAGGCCATTATCTGGCTATCCATCGGGTGGCGGAATAACAGCCGAATTTGAAACGAACGAATATATTTCCGGCACGACTCCGCAATTAAAAGCATGCAACCTGGCTTCAATATTCTGAAAAATTCCTGGATCGCTGAAGCTTGGTCAACAAAATGATGGAAAGTTTGATGGCAAAAGATTAGATCAACTGATTGTTGTGGAATTTAATGGCTAATTGTCAAAGGTATTTTCAACCGGTGTTCGGAGCGTGCAGATCGGAGCCTTTCCACTAATCATTTGCCAGCGCCGGGGATTCTTCAGCAGCCGGCTGAACATAATCGTCACTTTCTGATGGCATAGACAAGTGCATCTGCCGGGGTCTCGGCATGAAATGATTTCCGGCTGATACGCCTGAAATGGGAAGCGAATCTCAAGATGACGATCCTGGCAAACAGTTTTTAAACTGGGTGGTGGAGAATATCAAAAATGGCAGACTTCCCGTTGATGCCCCAAATGCACGGATTTATACGGTACCAGAGGGTATTTTTCTCGTTAGTCTGGCTATTTTTAAAGAATTCATCGAGAATACGGTTTCTCAATCTAGCTGGAAACAGGTTCAAAAGCGATTTCTGAAGTTAAATGTTCACACCAAAACCGCTGACGGCCTTAATGTACACAGGCACGAAGTGAAAGTAGTTTTTCTTTTTGGCGTGGTCGTGCCCTATATCTATTAGTCTCTGGTTACACTGTTTTTTTGTTAGTGTCATCGAACATGTTACCAACAATGTCGGGGGGAGCGTGAAGCTAACCTCGTTCTGTCAACGAGATCACAAATTCCGACAACATCATTCAAGGCTTAGTGAAGACAGCCGACAGTTTGGGAACGAAAATAAGCGTTCCCAAAGATCATGTCGACGGCTACACCGGGTCTCCAATCCGGCCAATAACCCTTGGATCAAGCGGATGAGTCCGCAGCGGCTGGAAAACCTGTCCATTACGAACGACGGCGACCGGAACATACAACCCTGTACCAGTTGGTGCAAGAACATGTCGAGACGTTCTTTGCCCAGGTTGAAAATGAAACCGGATCGGGATTGCCCGATTTTGTCAAAGATGAATTTGATGCCTTTCTGGAATGCGGTGTTTTAGCCCACGGGTTTCTACGGCTGCGTTGTACCGACTGCGCGCATGAGAAACTGGTCGCATTTTCCTGTAAACGGCGCGGATTTTGTCCCTCGTGTGGGGCGCGGCGGATGGTACAAACGGCGGCTCACCTGGTGGAACACGTCATCCCCAAAGTGCCGGTGCGCCAATGGGTGCTTTCATTTCCAATCCCGCTGCGCTTCCTATTCGCTAGCCATCCGCACCTGCTCTCGCCGGTATTACAGGTGATTCACCGCGCCATTTCAACTTTTCTGATTCAACAAGCCGGATTGAAACGCACCGAGGCGCAGAGCGGTGCCGTTACCCTCATCCAGCGGTTTGGTTACGCGGTTAATCTCAACATTCATCTACATTGTCTGTTTTTTGATGGCGTTTATCGGATTGACGGTGACGTGCCGGTGTTCTAACTCGTGCGTGCACCGACCGACGAGCAGTTGCAGATCTTACTTAGCCGGATCGTAAAATGCATCCTGCAATTTTTGACGCGAAAAGGTTACCTTCTCAAGGAGGAAGGGATGACCTACATGGCTGAGATTGAACCGAACACCGCCTTGGCTCCCCTGCAATCAGCAGCCTGCATGCCGAAGTGCGCTGCGCCAGGAATCAGCGCCATAAACTGGAACGGTTGTGCCGCTATATCACCCGACCAGCCATTGCCAACGAACGGCTCATGCGCAACCGTGCGGGCGACGTCATATTACAGCTCAAAAGTCCCTAGAAAGACGGAACCACGCATATCGCGATGTCGCCACTCGAGTTCATGCAACGCCTCGCCACGTTAGTGCCTCGTCCAAGGCTCAAACTGATTCGATTTCATGGGATACTGGCGCCCAACGCCAAACACCGTTCCGAAATCATTCCGGACACGCAGAAAATCGAAAAGAACACTTCCAATGCGCAAGACGACACGCCGCATACCTCGGCGTCTTTTCGCATCAGCTGGGCCCGACTGCTGAAACGGGTATTCGATATCGACATCGAACACTGCCCTCACTGCGGGGGTGAACTGAAAATCATCGTCGCTCTCGAAGAGCCCACAATGATCGCTAAGATCCTTGCTCATCTCGGCATGCCTGCCCGAGCGCCGCCCAGAGCTCCCGCGCAGTCTTTCGACCTTCTCGAAATGGCCTGATTTTACACCGGTACTACGATTCAATTCGGTTCACCTTCGGAGCCGGCGATCCCCTTTGGCCATCATCTACCCGAAACCCGAAAAATCGTCGAAATCACTACTCTAGTGTACTTTTGAAACTCCAAAAATACCAATTTTTGATCCGAGAACGTCACATTTGACAACTTACAGGTCCTTCCGTACATTTCCATTTGACCAAGAAGGGCGTTTATTTTTCTTACCCTCTACCCTCAAAACTATAAAATCAAAATAATCATTACGCGAGAATTACGCGACTTAGATCCATTTATTACCTTAAAATGGATTTGCCTGGATATACCCGATTTTTTAATTATTAATAAAAACAGTAAGTTGAAATTTTCTACCAAATCCTTTTTCTACTGGAATAATCTTGTATAGATTATTCCGTGGGCCCAAAAAAACACATGAACTTTTCCAAAGAACCCGACAATATTAGAGCAATCCAGTGGTGTGATGAAGGTCTAATGATTTTAGATCAACGCAAACTACCTCACGATGTTAGTTATGAAATTGTAACTACTGCCAAGCAAGTGGCTGATGCAATACAAACGATGAAAGTTCGTGGCGCTCCAGCTATCGGCATAACTGCTGCGTACGGTGTTGTTTTAGCTGCGCGAGAACGTTATGTTTCAAATCCCATAAATTGGAAAAATAAAATTGATGAGGAATTAAATTTGCTCGCGGGTGCTAGACCTACAGCAGTTAATTTGTATTGGGCTATTCGGGTTATGCGCGACCTGATAGGAACTATCGAATCTGATCCGGTTCCTCCTCTTCTTGACCATGCCCTTCGTCTCCACGAAAACGATATTATCGCAAATCGGAGAATGGGGGAGTTAGGTGCTGATTTACTAACTGATCCCGCTGGAATCCTAACCCATTGCAACGCTGGATCGCTTGCAACAGGCGGATACGGTACTGCTTTGGGCGTAGTCCGCTGTGCCTACAGAAGGGAACCGAAAATGATTTATGCCAGTGAGACCAGGCCGTGGTTACAGGGTGCAAGATTGACGGTTTGGGAGCTGCAACAGGATAAGATTCCAGCAACGCTAATTGCTGATTCCACTGCGGCTAGTTTGATGCACGCTAAGAGAATCAGTTGGGTTATAGTTGGCGCCGATAGAATTGCAGCCAATGGGGATGTTGCGAACAAAATAGGTACTTATTCGCTTGCCATTTTAGCAAGGCATCACAAGGTTAAATTTATGGTTGTCGCGCCTACGTCAACGATTGATTGGGATATACGATCAGGTAGCAAAATAGTTATCGAAGAACGGGACTCACGGGAGCTGTTGATGGATTGCTATCTTAGGCAAGACAGCGTCATCAATGCATGGAATCCAGTTTTTGATGTCACACCAGGAGCATTGATCGATGCTATTGTCACCGAAAAAGGGGTGGTGCTGAATCCGAATCTAAACCGGATGAACAAACTGAATCAACAGGATACTATAGAAGGATAGTGCGTTTTGTGCGGATCGATCAACTCTTAGGTCACTTTTTTCAGGGCAACACGTATATCTGTGTTCTCTGCGGTTTTGCCACAGAAAAACCCGAGTTAGTCCTCATGGGGTTTATACGCATTGATTAATTCCTTCTGAGTGCTGGCTGGTACCTCTTCGTAATGACTGAATGCCATAGTATAACTACCTTCACCCCCGGTTATGGACTTCAACGTAGATTGGAAACTATTCAACTCGCTAAGCGGTACTTGGCTAGAGATGACAATATTTCCAGAAGATCGTGTTGAGGTGCCGTTGATCCGCCCCCGTTTTCCAGCAAGGTCCCCCGTAATATCACCCATACACTGATTGGGTGCAGTTATTTGAATATTAACTATGGGTTCTAATATAACTGGCTTAGCTTTGTTCACAGCATCCAGAAACGCTTTTTTACCCGCAGCAACGAATGCAATCTCTTTTGAGTCGACCGCATGGTACTTGCCATCGTATACGGTTACTCGAATGTCTTGCATCGGATGGCCAGCGATTGCTCCTGCGTCCATAACTTGCTTCACGCCTTTTTCCACCGCAGGAATAAATTGGCCTGGAATAGCGCCACCGACGATTTTGTTGACGAACTCAAAGCCAGCGCCATGTTCCAGTGGTTCCACTTTAAGAAACACTTCACCAAACTGGCCCGCACCACCGGTTTGCTTTTTATGCCGAGAGTGCCCTTCGGTGGGTATACTGATCGTTTCTCTGTATGCAATACTCGGTGGATGGGTTTTTACTTCCACGTTGTACCGATCTTTCATCGTTTCTAACACAATACGTAAATGTAGCTCTCCCATGCCTCGAATGACTGTTTCATTAGTGATGGCATTGTGTTCGATACGGATTGTTGGATCTTCTGCCGCCAGTTTGTGAAGTGCATCCGAGAGTTTTTGTTCGTCACCCCTGCGGGTTGTTTCTACTGCGATGCCTAACATGGGAGGTGTACATTCCATTGGCCGCAGATGGAAAAAGTCTTCGTCATGGGAATCGTGTAAAACTGCGTCGTAATGTATTTCCTCGACCTTAGCTACCGCGCATATATCACCCGGTACTGCTTGTGGGATTTCAGAATGCCCTTTTCCCTGTAATCGGAGCAGATGCGTGGTTTTAAATGGTTTCCTACCATCGCCAATATAAAGTTGGGTGTTGTTGGTGATGACCCCTTGGTGAACGCGAAAAACACCCAGCTTTCCTCGGTAAGGATCAACATTGACTTTGAATACATGAGCAAGCGAATGACGGTTTTGGTCGGGGGTAACCTCAATTTCTTGGGCGTCGTTTCCTTCTCCCAGCAGAAATTGTGGTGGATTACCCTCGCTTGGATTGGGCATGAGGCGATCGATTACATCCAACAATTCGGCAATTCCTGATCCTGTTCGGGCGGAAACAAAGCAGACAGGAATCAAGTGGCCTTCACGAAGTGCCTTCTCAAAGGGGTCGTGTAATTGTTTTGGGTCGAGTTCCTCGCCTTGTTCCAGATAAATCTCCATGAGCTTTTCATCAACTTCGACCACTTGATCAATAAGCTCGCTGTGTGCTGCTGAGACAGAAGAGATATCGGTTGCATCCGATGCCGGATTAAAAAAACAATCAATGACTTCGGTTCCATTTTTGGCTGGAAGATTTATTGGAAGGCATTCATCGCCAAAACTTTCCTGAATTTGATTCAGTAAAACACCCAAATCAGTGTCAGGCGAATCAATTTTGTTGATAATGATCAGTCGGCATAACTGACGATTAGAAGCACACTCCATTGCTCGTTGGGAAATCATTTCGATTCCATTTTGAGCATTAATAACGACACCCACGGTTTCGACCGCTGTTAACACATTGATTGACCGTGAAAATAAATCAGGATATCCTGGCGTATCAATAAGGGTAATTTGCTTGCCCTGATATTCTATGTGGCAAAGGGCGGCGTCTAAAGAATGGCCTAAGGTTTTTTCTTGGGGGTCAAAGTCACAAACCATAGTGCCACGTTCAAGGCTCCCCCGGCTATTAATAGTCCCGCTATGCAACAATAAAGCTTCTGTTAGTTCGGTCTTTCCACTACCCGCATGCCCGACCAAGGCAATATTACGAATGTCTTCAGATGTGTAATTATCCATCTAATCCTCCGCGTATTTTTGTTATGTGGAGCTTTTGCTTATTGTTACTTTAACTCAAAAGCACTCAAGTTGACTATCGATTGGGAGCACAAACTGATAAGGATGAGTGGATCTGTAGGACGGTGGAGAAATTAAATCCGAACTAGGCTAATCATTTCGATAATCAATAATATTATTGTGCGCGCGATGTTTTTGAGTGCTGTAAGGAGTAGATGTAAGCTTACTCAGTGATTTCGAAAAGATCGGGAGTTATATGCGGTGTAATGGCGTTCAGGATGAGTTGATGAATTTTGGGATTGCCGGCGATAATGTTTCCTTGAGACAAAACGTCTTCGCCATTCCTAAAGTCTGATACCATTCCGCCTGCTTCGGTAATGAGTAAAACCCCTGCAGCCATATCCCATTCTCGCAGTCCAATTTCCCAAAAACCGTCAAGTCTTCCATCGGCGACATAGGCAAGGTCCAGGGCGGCTGAGCCGGCGCGTCGTATATCGGTTGCACCGACGAAAAGACTTCGAAACATGGCTAAATAAGTGTCTAGGAATTGGTGTTTTTTAAAGGGGAAACCCGTCCCCAGTAGTGCTCCCTTTAAAAATGCCTGGTTGGTAACCCGCATTCGACGATTGTTCATCATGGCGCCTGATCCGCGGGTTGCTGAGTACATTTCCTGTCTTAGCGGATCATAGATGGCGGCATGTTCGAGCACATCTTTATGCTTGACAGCAATGGAAACGGCAAATTGAGGAAAACCATGTAAAAAGTTTGTTGTCCCATCTAATGGATCAATGATCCACATATAATCATTTCCGGCTTGGTGTCCACTTTCTTCCGCTAAAATTGAATGATCCGGATACGCCTTTCGAATATTGTGGATTATTTCCTGTTCTGCGCGGTAGTCAACCTCGCTGACAAAGTCGTTTGCCCCTTTCTCACTAACTCTTAAGCTATCAACTTTATCCAACGAACGTGAAATGACTTCACCGGCACGCCGCGCTGCACGTGTGGCAATATTGAGCATTGGATGCATTTAGGACTTCCCGGAACAAGGAAAACCGAAAATCATACCAGATATCTGATAGAATTTCTGATTTTAAAAAGAATGGGTATTCCTTGCTGGCAAACCTGAGAATTATTTTGGTTGAAACATCCCATCCGGGGAATATTGGAGCCGTAGCCCGAGCTATGAAAAATATGGGCTTGTGTACTCTTTACCTGATTTCACCAAAGACTTTTCCTAGTGCGGAAGCCACTGTGCGGGCTTCTGGGGCAGATGATATCTTGTGCTCGGCCCGGATCTGTAATACCTTAGACGAGGCGCTTGATGACTGTAGATTAGTGATTGGGGCCAGTGCTCGTTCACGTAGTATTGCTTGGCCTGAAGTAGACCCAGGTGACTGTGCCGAAATGATTGTGAACAGCGCTGTGGATACCAATATTGCGTTGTTATTCGGTAGAGAACATTCCGGGCTTACCAATGCAGAGTTGGATCGTTGTCACTATTTATTAAAGATTCCTACGAATCCGAATTTTAGTTCATTGAACCTAGCATCGGCAGTGCTTGTCGTAGCCTACGAGCTGTTTCGTTGTATGGGGAAGTCCCAAATGAGGGGAGGCCCCGAGCTAACTTATGCAACGGCAGGACAAATAGAATCTTTTTTTCAACACCTATACCAGACTTTGTGTGAACTTAGATTCATACACCCGGATAGGTCGCGTTCGATTATGCGGCGATTACGACGTCTGTTTATTCGGACTCGGCTTGAAAAAAAGGAGATTGATATTTTACGAGGTATCTTGAGTGCTGCTCAGGGTAGAAAAGATCGAGACCGAAAACTTAAGTAAAGACTATTATGTATGATCGGATAAAAGAGGATATAGATTGCGTATTTGAACGTGATCCAGCGGCTCGGACGGTATTTGAAGTTGTCACGGCTTACCCCGGATTTCATGCCATCTTGATTCACCGAATAAGCCATTGTTTCTGGGAAAGTGGTTTTAGATGGTTTGGGCGGTTTCTTTCGCATTTCGCTCGTTGGATAACAGGGATAGAAATTCACCCCGGTGCCCAGATGGGACGACGGTTATTTATCGATCATGGGATGGGTATAGTGGTTGGCGAAACATCGGTCATAGGCGACGATTGTACACTTTACCACGGTGTAACTTTGGGTGGGACAACCTGGCAAAAAGGCAAGCGACATCCGACATTGGGCGCTGGAGTTGTAGTGGGTGCCGGGGCCAAGATACTTGGCCCAATTAAAATAGGGGATAACGCGAGAATCGGTTCCAATACGGTAGTTTTAAAGGATGTCTGTGATAATGCTACAGTGGTGGGAATTCCAGGGCATGTGGTCAGTTCTAAAAATCCCGGCAGCCGTGCACGGACTAAATTTGCCTCGAAGATTGGTTTCGATGCCTATGGTGCAACAGTGGATATGCCAGACCCGGTTGCCAATGCGATCAACAAAATGTTGGATCACATCCGCAAAATGGATTGCCAACTAGACGCCCTAAAACAGGTCCTCCAAGAAAACGGGATCGATCTTAAGGATATTCCCATTCCTGAGATGGATCGCTGTGAAATAGAATCTGGAGATGAGGCCTAGCCCACATTTCTCACAAGCTTTCTACTGCGGAACCACAAAGCCGCGTATTGCCTGCGTTGCACTCGATTTGGGTGCTCAGCGTACCGCAAGTACGCCTCCGCGCCCAAACCTTCGCGCGCCTTGTCACACGCACCCTTGTGGTCCCTCGCTACGAAAGTTGTGAGAAATGCGGGCTAGTTCCAAGCTAATCGCCCTTAAAGCGTGTTGGCATAGCAAAATGGATTCCCGGAAAGTAGTGTGGCAATAGTTTTAATTTGGCGCTTGCAACCAACACAGCCATTAAAATGGACGTGGATGTATTGAATATGAGTTTGACAGATCCTCAAGATCCACTATTAACGCGGCCGACAAACGAGGCCGTTGAGAAAGGAATTGTCCTGGTGGCGACCGATCCCAATAGCTAAGTGTCTCGAAAAAAATTATAACCCATTACTTCCCCGAATAGCTTGTCATCGTAAAGATACGGTTCCAACTGACATTAGCCCGCCAATCTTCTGCTAATTCAAAGCTTCTTCGCTAATAAGAGCGGATCTCTAAGAGTGATCGGTCATCGAATCCACAGTCTCCAAAATCTTACTATGGAAAGCCAAAACACAACGTATATTCCGGATGAATGTTCAAAATCAAGAGTTGCTTGTACTACTGGAGCTCCATGGCTTTTAGTGTATCCATGCCAGATATAGTCGGTGGTGACTCTCAAACTACCACTCAATTCGGATATCTTTTTTAATTCTGGGTTGCACGGCGAGGAAAATAACGAAAAAACGAGCGGAAGAAACCTGCGTGCCATAGCGTTATGACATCAATCTTCTCAAAGAAGATGTTCGGAGTGGTTATAGATCAATTCACAAATATAGAAAAAATGACTAGCATTGAGCTATGAAAGTCTTACCTAACTGCCTATTTCAAATGGATCGATTCAACGCTACCATACTGACTAACACAATCGATAGCAGAACGTTAAGTATCCCTCTGGTTCGGGAACCCCAATGCAAAACAGACAAAACTATGGCCAAAATTAACGAGCTTAATTCAATTATGTGTTCTTTTGCGAATTTCCCGTCATATGCCACATTCTGGAGACCCGATGTTTTTGCGAAAAGTGCAATAAAAAACGTTATTGATAGCGTGATGGTTCCTAAGTAAAGCAACCAGTTCGCCGTATCACGAAAACTTTCTTTTTTTACTAAAATCCCTAGGAGCTCCGTTATAAGAAAGCATGCTAACAAGACAATCGGTAGAAATAAAAAAAAATTATCTAGAGTCATTATTCCACCCATGTATACGAATGGAGCCTTAATCTGTTCGGAAAAATTTATTTCCGAAATACTGGCCAAAAATTCGTCGATCCACCCTAACAGCCCAAATCCTTCCCCGCCATGCCCACTATGTACTTGAAAAATAAAGTGTTGATGGGTTACGAGTAGTTCAGTAAAAGTTTTCATGCTAGCTAATGGATAAAATACTGTTAAAAAAAAGCAACAGTATACAAGCAAATCGTTAGCTAATGGAGTGGTCCATAGTTTACTTAGGTATTTTGCATCTCTTTTTCAGATGATCTTTGGCGTGTCTCCCATCGCCAAGTTTTCAATATAGCATCGCAATACTTACAGCTTTTCCCGTTCAGACGTATTGCAAATGAATTGGGTCTAGTGTTTTCTGAGTCTCTATCAGTTTTTTCGGTTCATGAATGCTAGCGAGAAGTAATGGGCGAGCGGGCGGCGATTGATATTACTATCGATATTTACCGTTTTGGCTGGTATGTTCTCCGTGTAAAGCAAGTTAGATAGGGGACGCAGCGATTAAACTAATGAATCAGAGGCTGCATTGATTGGAACAGTTGTCTGCCCATTGGGGTGAATCGGGCTGTTTTCTCTAAGGTGCTGTAACCTTCAAAAAATTTTTCTTCAAAATGAACCAGCTGGGATTGAAAGCCTAATTCGGGAAACCGCGCGACAACTTTGCGCGATACGCTTACGTTTCTGCTGAGCACGAACGTTGCGTGAAGAATCTGAAACAGCGGTCTGGAATCTGGACGCAACGGGGCTTGATTCATTTCAAATGGATTTTCCAGGATTGGATCATGGGCCATAGTGGCATTCAAGGTTAGATGTGACAATTCGTGAACCAGATGTTCAAGAAAGTATGCGACATGGTTTTTTACTGGCAATCTGATGAAAATTGCTCCAAACACGGCAGGTGAAGAAAGGCCAAAATATCCCTTTCCGCCAAATAACTTGACGCGAGTTACGATTTCGTCAAATTCTTTTCTAAGTTTTGGTTCGACTAATTTTAATAATTTGAGGGCCTTCCTAATTGAATCACTGTATTCGGAGGTATCCGTGGCAATAATAGGATTTAAAACTAGTTTTTGTTCTTGGACGCCTTTTATTTTTTGTTGACGGACATCCTTGATAAATGGTTTTTCCCAAGGTTCAGTCAATACCGATCCAATTCGAAAATTACCGTCAAGGAAATCTTCGTCCGATGTTATCTGAAAATCTTGAAGTACATCCAGAACGTCGGTGACTTGGCCCGAACAGAGAGCCTCTGTCAATTGAGATAATGCGCTGAAGATTGCCGGCGAAAAACGACTACTCACATCAAACTGACGAATCCTGTTTGTGATATGACTAAGATCTATATTTAACCCTTCCGATGCCGAATCGAGAGAATTTAATAGCTGATGCTTCATTAAGCTTTTGTAGCTTACAAGGACTAGTTTGACTTGTTTTGGCGCCGGAACCGCAGTGAAACAATCGCTACCAACTAGAGTTAATTCAGCTGGCGATGACCAGATTCGTTCAGCCTGTTGCATCTGGTTAGATGGAGTTTCTGTAAGGTTTGTAACCGTGGGAGCGATCACGCGTCAACCTCAGAATCGTTTCGGCGATTTCCTCGCTTTTCATCAGCGCTGGTAATGCCGACCAGAAGTTGGTTGTGTCACTCCCAAAGGTAACTAGACCAGAATGCTCTGACTTATTGGCATCTATAATGGGGTCAGGATCATAAACTCCCAGAGTATGTCGTAAATCATCGATTTCGTCGTAGTCTCCGGTTAAATATAGCCAACCTTTCTTTTCGCCTCCATGCAACTCGATATATTTCCGAAGGTTTTCTGGTGAATCATTGGCCGGGTCCAGAGAAATGGACAACATAACCGTACTCTTCCCAACACGGTTTCCTAGTTCTTTGTATACTTTTCTTAGGTTGAAGGTGCTGGGGCCGCAGATGCCGTCACAGCGGGTATACATGAAATTGATAATAACCGTTTTATCCTTAACTAAATCATCGTAGAAGTGTACGAATTGTCCGTGTTGGGTCTGTAAAACAATGTTAGGAAATTTGTCTGAAATCTTACCGGTGTTTCTATGTGATTTTGATTGCTCATTCTTGACACTATTCGATGAATATTGGTCGATTTTATAGGGTTTGTCTGCGGCCATAAAAAAATAGACACCTAGAACACCCCCAATAATTGAAGCGATCAAAACTACTTTCGAACTATAGGATTTTTTAAAAAAATTCATCATTTTTCCTTTTAAACCACATTAATTGCCGTTGTCCTCATATCGGCTAGAAACCGACACGTCGCCCATAGAGGGCGACGTGCCGGATTTTATTGATGTCCATTTAACACGTTAATTGTCCAAATTGTTATTAAGCTCATTAATGCTTTTTTAAAGCTACTTCTTTTTTCTCCTCCTACGCATTTTTTTATTAGTACTTTTTTTACCTTTGACCGGTGGCATGGTTTGACCTCCACGTTCAAAGTCAGTGTTTGGAATGCCGACTCCTCGATCTTCCAAGCGGTCTACATCGCCTTCCTGATTAAAGAGGAGGTCATTCGCATTCGGTTCTTCGGGCATACCAGAATTTTGTTCGGCGGTAAATCCGTATTGATCTTCAAAATCAGTCGAGCTATGGGGACGTATCCCATTGTTCATGCTTTTTTGCCCTTTCTCACGAGGGTCGAAAACGTGCATCATCCGAATATCTTCGTGTTCTAAATTGTGACAGTGGAAGACAAAAGGACCTTGAAATGTTCTGAATTTTATAAAAAATTCGCTTTCACCACCGGGAAATAGTGGCGAGACATCGACTTGGTGTCCTTTAAAGGACTGAGGCGGAGTTTTACCATTAAATTTTTGTATTTCGTGTCCTTCCAGGTGGATGTGAATCGGGTGGCACCAGCCTCCGCTGCTATTTTTAAAAATCCAGCGTTCAGCGCTATTCAACAGAGGAACGGCATCGCTTCTTCGTGGGCTGAAAAAGGTATTATTGATTTGCCATGCTCCGTTTCTCCGCACAAACTCAAATTCACGAGTTGCACAAATTTCATCTTCGGTGATTGCGTTGACTGGCCTGATCTTCGTTCCGACATCAGCACTGATTCCGGTGTCCGTCTTGTTACCTTCAACGATAAATTTGATGAGCGGAGTGGGATTGTCGGGATCAAGCTTATCGAAACATCTCCCATCATCCTGCTGGCGTACGTTTTCAAGATAACAGATATCAGGGGCATCGCTAAAATCAATGATACAATCAAACCGTTGCGCCGTCCATAGATCAAATTGTTGAAGGCTGATCGCTTTTGGAAATTCCCAAGTATCCTGTCCGATTTGGATAAAAGGTTGGCCAGTGCTCAGGCGGAGGGTATAAATTCTTGCATTGGAAGCATTTAAGAAACGAAATCGGTATTTACCCCGTTTAACCTTGAAGAAAGGTTGAGCGACACCGTTGACAGTAAAAACATTTCCGACCCGGCCGTTATGGTCGAGAAAATCGTAAACCAAGGTTCCATCTGGGTGGAATAGTTGATCCTGCAGGGCCACTGGCACGTCGAACTCTCCGTAGACTTCAGGAAGTACCCCGTCGGAAATCAATTTTTCTTCCAGGTCGTCTTTTACAAGATAGAATGCTGCCAAACCACTACTCACAGTGAAACCGGTGATGTCCATGCCGTGGTCGTGATACCACATAGTAGTCGGAATGCTGCTGACTTCAAATTCACCGTTGTTTCGGGGGTCAGTTTGAGGGTATTTTGGTGATTGGTTCGTTCGGGGGGCAATATTGGGATAGTAATAGTCCCGTGTTTTATCCTGTAAAACATAAAAATCTGGATATCCGTCCGAATGTGCTGGAGTATGATCGCCATGTAGATGAACCGACGTTTCAGCGGGTAATTGGTTGTGAACGCGTACGACGGCTGGTTGTCCGTTACGGGCCAGAATAGTTGGCCCAGGAAATGTGGCTTTGGCGTTAACATTGGCACCAGTGTCAGCGTAACCAAAAATAGGTGTATCGATATTGGGTACGAATTGGTGTGTGCCCTCCTTCATCGTTAGCGAATACAATTCTTCTCCGTTGGGGCCGTTTCCATTCGTGAAACGATCCCATCGGTTTTCACGTGGATTATTGTTGGCAGCTTTATGGATTGGATGGTTTTGGAAAAATTCTGGTGCAATGCCATGGAACACCGCATTCGATCCGACCCGCGCATCCATGGAACCAGGAATCGGGGCAAGTGTCGTTTGCTGTAATACTTGTGGCTTAGGCATTGGCACTTTGAAAGGTGTGAACTTTGGCTTGAAACCGTCGACCGAGGTGCTTTCTTTAGATCTTGCCAATAAAACCCGCGTTAACGGCGTCATCGATGCTGCCCCACTTGCACCAATTACTACGCCCCCTTTTAAAAATGATCTTCTGTCAAATTTCATGATTTTTCCTACCTTTATACTAATTTTCAGTAAATAACTTTCTGTTATTCGATACGGCTTCTACCCAGCATGACTGACCGGAAGCACCTTGCAAAAGCGTCAACTGATATGTTATATGAAGTAAGTATTGGCAATTAAAGCACATTACAAGACAAAATTCATTGCCCTTTAGTACAGTTTTATTGCACTAATAATGGCCGAAGGGATAGTGCCTAAATGGACATCGCCACAAAGAATATCGAAGCAGTTTTGAGCGCTGTGGGGGACCCACCTATGACTGCTTAAAACAACACAATGCAATCAATAGCGCATAGGGTATTGATTGCGTTGTGTGGAAACGTGTACTCGGGTCGAGGTGTTCGTCAATGCAAACTTGGGATAAATTGGGAGATTATTAGACTTACCGAAATGTATATATTCCTATGATATCTTTGGACACTATATCTGCGTGATCGTGACAAAAAAGATACATTAAAAACGTTCTTGATCGGGCTGGAGAAATCGGGCCGCCACTAAAAGTTCTCTCTGCCTAACGTTTTAATGCGATAGTTCTAAGTTTTCCAGACTGGAAATGCAATCGAGACTACAGTTAGGTTGTCCTAGAAATAAAATTGTTTTTACTATGGAGAACAGCGAACTTATTTCAAGTGGAGCAAACAGGTTGATCTTGATCGTTGGTTCTTCGTTTTACTATAAGCAATACCGTTCCTCGGGGAAACCCGTTTCGATGTATATTCCTTGGAAGAAACTGAAGCAAAGGGGAGAAAGCAGTATTATTGACACATTTCATTTCGAAATTATTTTTTTCGAATTGCTTGCAAATTGTTTCAGTTTTTCGGTAGTACGTGTGCTCGTTCATGTATCGGTAGTACACATCCGTAGCTTTCCAAAAAGATTCATCTTTCGTCTCCGGCCAGGGACTCTTGGGTCCACATGAAAGCAAAAGCATTATCGATATCCAGTACTTCCGAATAGAAACTTTAGGTAGCCAGTGCACTAAAGGCATATGCAAGTGGCTTTCCCAGATGTTTTTTGCTCCTGGAAAGCAGTGAACACCGATACCCCCCGAAATTGTTAACCTTGCTTGTTCATTTAGCATTTCGTCCAAATTAGCGACATGTTCTAAGACTTGTTCGGAAAAAATAAGATGAAAGTAACCGTCTTTGAAATCAGCTAACTCGGTTACGGGTTTCAGAATAGATTTCGGCGGGAGCCCACGTTGTTCAAATAGTGTGAAACCGTTTGACATAGTTGTAAGGTCAATATCGACACCAAATGCATTGAAGCCTTTCTCGCGGAGCTTAGCTACAGAACGCCCCCTCCCACAACCCCAGTCGAGAATGTTAATGTCCTCTGGTTTCATTTCGGGAAATCGTTTGAGAAATGAGTTCAATTGTCCGAGAACGGTAGGGTTCACATTGTAGGAAGTCAGTTCCTCTTCTGTTAGCTCATCGTGTTTTGTGCCCATATTCAGATTTATCGATTTTTAGAACGAGGCAAAAGCGGGATGAGAGCTGGGCTGCGAATTGGGAGAAATTAAAATATGCTTGGTTTTCTCCCGGATTTTGTAATTTGGATCCCGTTTTTTGTCCTCAGGAGATTAAGAAAGGCAGGATCAATGGCCTGCCAAAGGGAATTGGATTATAGGCTACTAAAATAAGCTGCTAGGTTGTCGATATCAGCGTCACTCAGGGGTTTGGCCATTGGATTCATCATAGGATCCTTGCGAGTACCGTCCCGAAATGCCTTCAATTGCTTGACCAAATAAGCGTTTTTCTGGCCAGCCAAGTTCGGCCACATCGAGTTTTTACTCTTTCCGGTGGCTCCGTGACAACCGATGCAACTGGCAGCCTTTGTTTTGCCAGCTACTGCATCGCCTGCAAGTACAGCTCCTGTGTTGCTCAACAAAACACATACCATCAATATATCTGTGATTTTCTTCATTGTCATTCTCCAATATATAAAAATTTATAGGTTCAATTTGAAAAATTACGCAAACTTGGCAATCTTTGTAAGCCGTTATAAACATGTGTAAACAAGGCTTAGCGCCGGCCTTTATTGGGCTGATCTAAAACAATTGAGTGTGGCAGTTTTTCCTCTCGCTTGCTGCTGAGGTCTAATTCTAGTTAGTTAACCCAAACCTCTTCTATTGTACGGCTTTAACAAGCCATCCCGCCTATATTCCTAGTAACTATTACTCTTTTTTTTGAGTTTTTCAATTTTTGCCAACACGCGTTTAACACGTTTTACACTTTCAAGTGCTTGCTCGTGGGTAGAGTCCAATTCTAAAGTGTTTTGCCATGCCGCTAATGCCTGTTTATAGCGTTCGGAGCTATAATACCGCACTCCCAACTGATATGTGCGTGTCACCTCTTGGTGCAATGGTTTTTGGTAGCGTGCGTGCAGGTTTTTATTGAATTTATCATTGGATGAAAGAAGTTTTATCTCAGTTAGCGCTCGTTTTGCTACTTCAAAATTTTTATCCCCAATGCTTTGTTCGAACAGGGACAATTGTTTTTTTAGTTGTTCTTTTTGTTTCTGCTCCCGTCGCTTTTTGACTTTTCTTTGCTGCTGTTTACGAAGTTGTTGTTTTTTGTGTTTTTGGGCTTTCGCAGCACTAATTTTACGCAGGGAAGCGCTTTTGGTCCTTTCTGCATCAATCGCACGCTGGGTGTGTTTGATCCTTTCTGTATCAAAATAATGTTGAGAAGCGCTTTTAATTGCTTCTGCGTCAGACAAACGTAATGCAGTGCTAAAATAATTTTCGGCTGCTTTGCTTTTATCTCGTTGTACTAAAGCAAGACCAATTTTTGTCAATTCTAGAGCAACGTCGTCGGCTTCAGTTCTTACACTTTGGTATCGACGGGATGCAAAAAAGCTGTCAGCTTGCAACGCAGCAATTTCCTTATGGAACTTTAACGCTTTTTCCAGATAATTCGCATGTGTTAATTTAAGCTTGAACTCCAGAATTTCAACTTGTAATTTGCGTTCACTAAGTAGGTGCGCAAGAAAGTCTTTTAACGTCGTGCTTTCCGGGTGATTCTCCAGCCCATTCTTGATCACTTGGAGGGCTTCGAATAACTGTCCTTGTTTTTGCAATCGGCTGCTTTCACCTATTAGTTTTTGCTCATATTTTTCTGCTTTAGATAGAACTTGTCCTCTTAATCCAGAAAATTCAGCATAATGGGGTGAATTTGGTGAGATGCCGGTTAATTCACTTAAAGCTTTCCCGTATTCCTCTTGTTCTACCCATTGATCGATTGTTACTCGTATGGTTTCCTTGTCGCGGCTCAGTGTTGTGCAGCCAGATATAATAAATGCAGTAAGGAAAATTATCTTTTTTCTCATCTTGCATTATTTGTAAGTCTCGGTCATGAGCAAAATCTCATTCAAAATCTCCGCTTTAAAAGGCGTTGATAGATCTAAAACACTCAATGCACTCACCGGCATTTTTTTTCCACGTAACTGAACAGTAGCCTTGCTTTCGGTTAAAATTTTGTCACTAAGTTTTTGTTCATTAAACATATCATTGGCAATAATAATTTCTCCGGGATCACCGATGTGCGACAATCGGGAGGCGAAATTAACCTCGTCCCCAACTACAGTGTAGTCCATGCGATCATGGGAACCCATGTTGCCAGCCAGCATCATGCCCGTATTAGCTCCAATACGAAATTCAACCGTCAATTCATTGGCTGCTTTTCTCTTTTCATTTAGGGCTTCTACTAGACGTAATATCATCCAGGCACAAGCAATATTCCTAAAAGCATGTTGTTCGTTTTTATTCGGGACACCAAATAAAACCATAGCGCAATCACCCATGAATTTGTCGATGTGACCACCACAGAAGAGTACTGCATCGGCAATTTTAGAAAAGTAGAAGTTTAGTAGTTCACTTACTTTTTGCGGCTCAAGGTTTTCTGAAAGACTGGTAAAATTGACGATATCGGCGAAAAAAACGCTAGCCATTACATGCTGTCCGCCCAATTCTACGGTATCCAATTCGTCTAGGTCTTTGAGCGCCTGAGACGCAACCTGCGGCGATACATAGCGAGAAAAAACTGATTCAACTTTTTCTTTGCGTAACAGATCGGTGCCCATATTATTCATTGCTTCCATGAGGATACCCAATTCGTCACTGCGCCGATCGTCGGAGAATTGATAGTCGAAACTACCTTGCGTAATTGCTCGTGTAGCCTTCATTAGCTCATTGAGTGGTTTAGTAATTCGCTTACTCATATAGTAAGAGCCAATGATGCCGGTAATTAAGGTTAACAAGGTGATGGTAACGACGGCGTAAATGGTGTTTGTTTTAGCCATCTCCAGCATGGAGTGGTCAAAGGAAAGGGAGGTATATCCAACAATTAGTTGGCCATGGGTAATAGGGACAGTAAAACTGATGACTGGTCTGTAATTTGATTCGACAATGTGAAATACACCGAACGTATCCTTGCTTTGTGAATACCTTTTCCCATTTTTTGGAAAGGTGATGTTCGCACTCCTGAATCCAGTAGAAGCGATCGGATGTTGTTCGTCCGTGTAAACGCTACTACCAACGATGGATTCCTCTTCGGTTAGTTTTTTAATGATAGATTTGATACCCAAAGTGTCATCGGCAAGCAGAGGTTCTTTAATTGATTGTGCAGCCTGTTCGGCCAATACTATGCCGAAATGTGTCGCCTGGTTTTCCAAAAGATTCGTCTGATTGAGGCCAATCAAACTGCCTAAACTGATCAATCCTAGGGTGATAATTAGCGAAAAGGCGAAAGCAAGCTTGAAAGCAATGGGAACAAACTCAGGGACTTTAGCTTTCGTATAGGCGGCAGTTTTACGGATTACCATAAATACATGACGCAATGCATCTAGTGGTTCCATAGCTAGAATTGGATACCGTTGTAAAAACATATCCACGTCTTTGCGTACAAAACTCATCGTTAAACTCAGAAACTCTGACACATTAAGCAGAAGAAAATGATTCATGTTTCTGTAAAGCGCTTTCAAAATCATGGGGTATTGCGATGTTTTACCGAAAATTAATCTATGGAATATTTTCTTGGGGTCAGTCCCAACAATCTAACATGTAAGTCTTTATAAGACGGCTAGAAATAGAAGCTATTGATACTAAAGTTTTGGGATCATATTTAATTAGGTTTGCATCGGGAAAGTTTTAGTCTTTTGCAGAGGTTGATACAATTTACCTCCTTTCATCGTAGTTTTGGCTTCAAGTGTCGTTCACATATTGCATACCGCATCAGTAGGTGTTCTTTAGTATCCTTTAATTTCCAGAAAGATAATCTTTAGCAATATCTTCCTTAGGATTTAGTATAGCGGGTAACATAAGAGTCTAATGGTTTGACAATTAGATGATATCGGAAAAATAGGGGGTAATGTTATATTAATCAATACGGTAACGGTAGTTTCATCCAATTGACAAACCTTCTAACAACACATTCTTACTGTGTCATGTATCTTTTCTTTTTGACGTTGATAGGAGTCAGGCGTAGGAACCGAGATTTTTGGTCATCATAGGTTGGGCGATTGATGTTGGGGATCTTGGTTTTTTGAACGAAGTAAGTTTGATTACAGCGGTTTGTTTCCTTGGGTTGTTTTCTATTTCCAATACCTGAGAGGCTCCGTATTTAATCAATACCAGAATGTGCTTTTCCATAAACCAAAGATTCTGGGTGTTGCTGAATAGTGTCAGCCATAATTTTGACCGATCGCGCTGCTGCTGACACATCCCTGAGCGTATCATCAATCCGAGTATAGAGAGGCGAATGGGGGTTGGCTGAATTTTCCACCGCGATCAAAGTTGAACTAAATTGATCGACCGCTTTGCGGGTAGCACTAAGGGTTTCATTCGTCGCTTTACCCAACAAATTTGTTTGACCATTAAGGGTTTGTATTAAATCACGTAACTCTTGAACAACTGCATCGGATTGAACGGAAAGCGGATCAATCTTGCTGTCGACGCGGGATACCAACTGTTCAACACGATCGATCGTCCGTTCGAGATTTTTTGCACTGTCGGTTAGTTCATTTGACGTCACCAATTTTTCGATTTGGGTAACTATTGTTAAAAGACTGTTGAACATTTCCCGTAGGGGTAAGTCTCGTACATCGCTAATGACTTTGGTTACAGAGCTTTGGATTTCTTCAGATGCAGATGAAACAACGGGTATTTCTGGAGTTGCTAAATCGGCACCGACCAACCTTATAGGGGTATTTGGGAGAAAATCCACTTCGATGTAAAGGTGGCCAGTCATCATATTGAATAAGGTCAATCGAGCACGTAATCCATATTTAATCAGCGTGTCGATATCAAATCTCTGTATCGATCCATCACGGGCCGGTGTAATCATATTTGGGTTGATTTCTAAATAGACAGGTGTTAAAACCTTTTTCAGCACGGTATCGAACCGCACGTCGATATCGGTCACATTTCCGATTTGCACCCCTTTTAGCTTAACCGGTGCCCCAACCTTTAAACCTCCGACGGAACCCTCAAAATAAACCACATAGCGATCTTTTTCCGTGAAAATTTGTTGTTTGCTGAAGATCAAAACACTGACAATCGCCAAAGCGATCGCCCCGACAACGAAACTACCAATCAGTGCAGTATTGCCGTGCTTGCTCATAGACCGATTGCATCATAAACCAAAGTCATGATCGCATCGGCGACCACAATTGCCACGATGGCAGTGACCATTGCGGATGTGGCGGCTGCACCTACTGCTGCTGAACTTCGGCCGCATTGCATGCCCCTTAAACAACCCGAAAGGGCAACTAAAATACCAAAAATTACACTTTTGATTAAGCCGACTGCAAAATCATTCATTCCCATGGCAGCTTTGGTTTGATAAAAATATTCTGTTAATGATAAGTCGAGTAGTCCGACACCTACAATAAATCCGCCTAAAATTCCCATAAAGTCAGCATAAAGACATAACAATGGCAACATCAGAATCAAAGCCAGTAGGCGGGGTAATACCAAAAATTCCATGGGAGAAATTCCCATTGTACGGAGTGCGTCAATTTCATCGTTTACCTGCATGGCACCTAACTGGGCTGCGAATGCCGCACCGGTACGTCCTGCCATTATTACCGCGCTCATCATAGCCCCCATTTCACGGGTCATACCTAATCCAACCAGGTTAGCGACAAATATCTGAGCACCGAGCATCCTAAGTTGCACCGCACCTATAAAGGCCAAAATTAAGCCTACCAGAATACTGATCAAAGTAATTATTGGAAGTGCGGAAGGACCGCATTCTTCTAGCATTAATCCGAGGTCACTGGTACGGTAATGAGCTTTCCCCCGGAAAAATCTAATTAAAACAAGAAAGGTTTCACCAACGAAATCAACCATTTGTTTTGTTTCTTGGCTGATCTTCTGTAGTCGAGTACGTATACGGGAACGCATCGAGTGTGGAGAATTTGTTCGGCGAACTTCTTTTCGTTCTGGAATTGCCTGTGCCAGTTGGAGCAAAGTCCTAGGGCCAGCTGGTATACCTGACTGATCGACACCAATTGACCGTGTATCGCAGATTTTAATGATTTTTCCCAAAAAGTTCAGTAACCTGCTATCCCACTGGTTAAGCATCTCGGTGTTGAATTGGATCCCTTTGATTTTAGGTGTTGTATCCAGTGGCGCCTCTATTTCGGTTATAGAGGGCAGGTTGTTGCCCATCACCCAATTACCACTCATACGGATGACAAGAATGTTGGTATCGATGCGATGGAAATCTATGGTGGGTTGGATTGGTGCAGTGGTTAGCAACGTTTTCTACGAGGTTTAAATGGTGGAAGATATTGTAACGGGCTTGGATGAATATTGGGAAAGTAAGAACCAAATATTATCGTCAAATGCGAATTGATATGCGAACATAAGCCTTTTAAACTTTGTGCAGGGTTTCTATTCAGTTCGTAACTATTCTTTGTCAGCTAAATAGGGAATCATAATTAATCCGAGTAAACACAACAGAGATCGATATGTCATCAGGCTCTAAGAAAGTAATCTTTGCCGCTTTAGTTGGCAATTCACTGATTTCGATAACTAAGTTTGTAGCGGCAACAATCACCGGTAGCTCGGCTATGTTATCCGAAGGCATCCATTCCTTGGTGGATACCGGTAATCAAGTTTTATTGCTATATGGTTTGAAGCAAGCAGCTAAACCGGCGGATGAGGATTTTCCATTTGGGCATGGCAAAGAAATTTATTTCTGGAGTTTTATTGTTGCAATCTTAATTTTTGCCCTGGGAGGCGGTATCTCGATTTATGAAGGGATTAAACATATGCAGTACCCCGAATCGATGAGTGATCCGTTCATCAACTATGTAGTACTGGGTTTGGCTCTACTATTTGAAGGGGCTGCCTGGTTGTTTGCTTTTAAGGAATTTCAACAGGTGAAAGGCAAGTGGGGGTATGTTGAAGCCATTCAGCGTGCCAAAGATCCTTCCATTTTTGTAGTTTTGTTTGAAGACACAGCAGCAATGCTTGGTTTGTTGGTGGCTTTTATTGGTGTGGCGTTAAGCCAATTAACGGGTATTTTGATTTTCGATTCGATCGCTTCGGTTATCATCGGTCTGATACTGGTCGGTACTTCGATATGGTTGGCTTACGAAACTAAGAGTTTGTTGATCGGTGAAAGTGCCAACAACTCAACGATTAAGGGTATACGTAAAATCTTAGGTGCAACTGCGTGTATCGAACATGTGAATGAAGTGCTGACTATGCACATGGGACCCGATTTTATATTGGTAAATATCAGTGTTGATTTTGTGGATAGCAAAACGGCTGATGAAATTGAATCTGTAATCGCAGTTATTGATACAACTATTAAGCAACAATATCCTCAGATAAAACGTATTTTTATTGAAGCCGAGAAGTGGCTAAATAAATCAGTCTACTGATCTATCACTGATGAATTTTGTTGTGAATATCTGCATTTCGCAATGATTCCATCAGTGGTTTCATTGATATACCGCTAATGCATTTCAATGGATTGATAGGATAGTGAAATTAAGCCCTTAAAGGGCAGGGCTAAGGAATAACAACCAGTTTGGACACTACTTTCTTAACGCCTTTGGTAACGGAAGCCAACTTGATACTACGGGCAGCAAGCGACTTACTGGGCACATGCCCGTTTAAGACAACCACACCACGATAGGTGTCTACGTCAATATCCAAACCACTGATGTCATCATCGCGGATCAAATCTGTTTTGATGGTAGCCGTTATTGATGCATCGTTGGTGATTTGTCCTATCGTTCTTTCATCTTCACCAAGATAATAACCTCCGACCCCTGCACCGCCTATAAGGGCCACGGCACAGCCGTTTAAGATTAAGCTCGAAGTGATTAAAAGTAGTTTGAAACTGTGATTGATCATTTCGTTTCCGGCATTATGATGGCGATTCGTTAAATAGTAGTAGTCCATATACTGCTTTTTGTGGGTCGGGTCACAAATTGATTTGTCGACGAATGTGAAGGTTTCGTATTATGTTTTGAGGGGGCTGTTTTTGCCCTAGATTCTATGTTGTTTATAATAGAGTCGTATTTAATAACTTTCGACGTATCGATGACTTCAATCAACCGGTTTAATTGGCTTTCCTTTTTTCTTAGATTTCTGTTTGCCGTCGTCGTCGTTTTTGCCAGTTATAACCCAGAAGGGTATTCATACTATCACTGGGTTGAAGCGGATTTACCGGTTTTCACGGTTTTGAAAGGCTTTGTTGGAGTGATACTTTTGATCGGATGGGTTATCCTTATTCGCGCCACGCTTGGGTCTTTGGGAGTTGTTGGTATCCTGCTGGCTGCTGCATTCTTTGGCCTAGGTATTTGGTTGCTTGTTGATGTACTTGGTTTGGCGGCAAATAATATTCGCATGATTAGTTACATCGTAGAAGTCGTCTTGGCTGCTGTACTGAGTATCGGGGTTTCATGGTCCCATGTTCGTCGTCGAATTAGTGGCCAAGTCGATACAGATGAGATTGATCGTGACTGACGAAGGTGATCGGGAACTTTTTAGGGAATCCATTGGAAAAGTTCGGCGCCTCAACGCGGATAAAGTTCACCTTCGACAAAAGGAAAAGCCTAAACCCATTCCGCAGACGAGCTTCACAGCGGTAGATCCTTCAGAATCGGGTACTAGAGCGACTGTAATGTCCGAACTGAGTGTTGCAGACACTTTGAGTTTTGTAGGGCCCGGTCTACAAAAAACTGTTCTGCGTAAACTGAAACGAGGTTTTTTTGGAATTGATGCTGAGTTGGACTTGCATGGGTTGACCGCCTATCAAGCAAAACGGCTTTTAGAGAATTTTATAAAACGGTGTTTATCGGGTCAAATTCGGTGTGTTCATATCATTCATGGGAAAGGTTATCGATCACCGGGTCAAAAACCAATTCTGAAAAACAAATTAAATTTCTGGTTACGCCAGCACCCGGGTGTCTTAGCTTTTTGTAGTGCTCCTCCGTCCGACGGTGGAACGGGTGCAGTTTATGTGTTGCTTGATATCCATCGGTAACAAAGTGCGAGTGTTTTTACTATGGATTTTATTTAAAAGGCTGGCGTTGTATTTGGGCGAACTAGATAAGAGGTGGATCCGAATAGACAATTGCGAGTAGAGTAAAACCAAGAAGGAACCGGTAAATGACAAACGGCATTAATCCTATTCGTTCGAGTAATCTTAAAAACATTTCGATCGTTAAGTAGGCAACTACTCCAGAAACTACTGTCGCCATCCATATAGGTTCCCAATCTGTTTTTTCTGGGGACTTGATCAACTCCAATGCTTTTAGCGAGCTTGGCAAAATAATGGCCGGAATAGACAATAGGAACGAAAAGCGTGCGGCGAATTCGGCCTTGAAACCTAGCAAAAGAGCGGCCGTAATGGTGATTCCAGACCTGGAGGTGCCGGGTATAAGAGCAAGTGCTTGAAATCCGCCGACTATCAGGGCGTCTTTCCAGTTAATTGTGTTGGATATACGATTTTTTTTTGCCGATTTTTCAGCGAACCATAATATTCCACCGAAAATAATCGTTGCCAGGGCAATAACTAATGGTGATCTAAAAATTGTTTCAGCAAGGTTGGAGATCAAAATTCCCACGATACAGACTGGCATAGTACCTATGATGACATACCAGACAAGACGAGCTTTATCCGTCGTTCCATGCCCAGTTATTGAGGCGAACCAATCCCTACTCATTAGAATCAAGTCATTCCGAAAATAGGTTACGACGGCTACAAGTGTCCCTAAATGCACCGCTAGATCAAATGGTAGTCCTTGATCAGGCCACTTAAAGAATACAGGTACAAGGATTAAATGGGCGGAACTTGAAATCGGCAGAAATTCTGTCAATCCCTGCAGCAGTGCTAAATAAAATGCTTGGAGATAATCCATTGTTAAAATATTAGGCTAGAAGTGTGTTTGATGGTGTATAGAAGTAGAAATGTATGCTTACAAGAGACATATTTTTTGTTAGAGCAAATTGGTAAATGGTCATGTATTTTGCAAAGTGTTAAGTGATTAGCCTTGTTTTTTTAATGAAGTCGCATTTTGTGTTAGGTAAATTGTATTAACTCACGCAAAACAGAAGTCGCATAACTTCCAGGAAACAACTTAAATTCTAATTCTAAACTACTTTTGTCGATATATTTCCATTGCAATTTCGTTACTTTAAGCCGTAAGGATCGCCGGCCTATTTCTAATCCAAAAGACTCCAGTCCTCTGCACATTGTGGGGTTGTGCTCGACTATTTTTTCTTCAATAGCTAAGGCTAAATCGGATACGACTTGTTTTCCGTTACCCCATAACACTCCGGAGGGATGTATGTCCATGGTTTGAATTCGCTGAAGAATCTTTCTATCGATAGTTTCCGGTTTAAAAAATGCCCGGGACCCCTCGAGCACTAAGACATCTCCCGGAATTGCCCGGTTCCAATTGTTTAGGCGAACCCTTTCTGACAGTAGCTGATTGAACACGTAAGCGCGTGCGGCTGAAAGGTATAATCCGCGATGGTAACGATCTGGTGCTTTAAAGGTTTTTTGAAAAAGATTCTCCGCTTTTGTTATATTGTTTTCTTGATATCCAAATCGTTGCGGTCCAAAATAATTTGGGACGCCTAAAAGCGATATGGATTGCAAACGATTTTCAAATAGCTGCAGATCTACGGTGGTAAGATTGCGAACCACAATATCAAATGAATTAAAGGCCAGTGCTCCTCTTCGAAGTTTACGGTGATGACGTCCGGATTCGATAATTTGAATAGATTTTGATCTAAATGCACTCCAATCTGGTGCATCCTTACCGGGCAGATGCACACTGAACCATTGAATGGTTAATGCCCTTTTATCCTTTAATCCAGCGAACCCAATATCGCGTCGCCTAACTTTCGCAAAAATAGCTAATTGTTGAGCAACATGGTCGGTAGTTTCGCCTTGTTTTTCAATCTTTAAAAATACGTGTTCCCCTGAACCGCTTAATTCAAATCCGAGGTGTTCTTCAACTTTAAAATCAGCTGCTGTTGTGCGAATTTCACCTGTGCCTATGGGGGCACCATGAGCAATATACAGTTGAGAAAAGTTTGATGGGGGGGGTCTTCCAATGCTGACTATAAGGAATCGTCCATTAACAAGTGGGATAAAAAGCGTGTGCAGAAATAGGTTAGGTCCATTTCATTCATACGAACTAAACGAGGATCGGTGCCCAGATTAAAATTCTTATTTTATGGTGGGTAAACGTTAGATTGAAAAGAAAGCTGGCAAAGTTTAATTAGTTTCTAAACGATTCTTAGTGTTTGTCGAGCAATACAACCGCATTGGCAGCGATACCTTCGCTACGCCCTTCAAAGCCCATACCCTCGGTAGTCGTTGCTTTAACATTGACTGCATCGATCGATAATCTTGTATCTTTGGAAATATTCTCCCGCATTGTTTGAATATAGTCCGACAACCTTGGTGCTTGAGCAACAATGGTCAGATCGGCATTGACAACCGAAAATTTGAGAACAGCTAATTTTTTGATTACGCTTTGGACCAGTATTCGACTATCTATATTTTTGAATTGAGTATCTGAATCTGGAAAATGTTTACCGATATCGCCCAGTGCCGCGGCTCCTAACAGAGCATCGCATAGAGCGTGGAGAACCACATCACCATCGGAATGGGCCAGCATACCTTTTTCATAGGGTATGGTGACACCACCCAAAATGAGTTTTCCATCGTCACAAAAACGATGGGCATCGTAACCTTGACCTATTCTAAACATTGTTGTTCTAAATAAAAATTTGCTAACGCTAAGTCATCGTGTCGAGTGATTTTAATATTATCCTGCCTCCCTTCGACGATTATGGGTTTAGCGCCAATAAATTCCATTGCACTGGCTTCATCTGTCACAGTATGACCTTCTTGGGTGGACTTTATCAAGGCATTTCGTAAACTTTGATATCGAAACATTTGTGGTGTCAAGGCTCGCCAAATATGCCTACGGTCAACAGTCCCTATTATTTTTTCTTCGTTAACTTTTTTGATGGTATCGTGGACTGGGAGCGCTAGAATTCCACCTTCAGGATTCTCATTAAGAACCTTGATTAGTCGATGTATATCGTTGACAGTAATACAACAGCGGGCCGCATCGTGAACCAGAACCCAATCGTCAGGTTTAGCGGAAGCGTTTAGGGCATTAAGTGCTGACAAAACCGAGCCAGCACGTTCTTTACCTCCTGGGGCAACAATGATCAAGGGATGATTGGATATGGAAGTTTTTGGCCAAATAGAATCCTCTTTTGCAATAGCTACCACGATTCCAGTAAAAATATTAGTTGAAACCAGTCTATCGAGGGTATGTTCAATAATGGTTTTATCCCTTAATTCCAGATACTGTTTTGGCTTATCCGCATCCATGCGTTTGCCGATTCCCGCAGCGGGAACGATCGCCCAAAAATTTTCGCTACCCTGCATACCTTATTGGCTATTTTTATTCTTCGCTTATTTGGAAAAAAATCTCGTCTTTATGGATCATACCTAAATCCTGCCTTGCTCGTTCCTCAATGGCATCAGTTCTAGTTGTGAGATTTTCGACTTCCGTCCGTAAATTCTGATTCCGATCGCGTAGTTTCTGAGCCTTGTGTTCTAATTTTTCAATTCGTTGCTGGTAACGATGTAGTACTAACAAATTACCATCTCCGAACCAAAGCCGGTACTGGAGCAGGCAAAGCACAACAATCAGAATAGCAATTAAGCTTCTCACTATCTTTACTTTGCAGACATCTAAGAGGTGATGCTGTTTATTCTAGGTATTTGAACGCTGTTTTTCCAGGATATTTCGCTGCATCCCCCAATTGTTCCTCGATTTTTAATAGACGATTATACTTGGCAATTCGATCTGAACGGCTAAGGGACCCCGTCTTGATCTGACCTGCGCAGGTGGCAACTGCAAGATCGGCGATAGTCACATCTTCGGTTTCTCCTGAACGATGGGAAACAACGGAGGTGTAGGAAGCATCGTGGGCCATGTTGATGGCTTCCAAGGTTTCCGAGATCGTGCCTATTTGATTGACTTTGATTAAGATTGAATTGGCGATATGAGTATCAATACCTTTTTTCAAAATCTCCGGATTGGTCACAAATAAATCATCACCAACTAGTTGCACCCGGTCTCCCAGTTTTTCCGTGAGTCCTTTCCACCCATCCCAGTCCCCCTCGTCCATACCATCTTCGATAGTAACAATGGGATATTTATCGACCCAAGTAGCAAGATAATGGGTAAATTCGTTGGCGCTAAAATGTTTGTTTTCCGAAGCTAATTCGTAGACACCATCTTTGTAAAATTCAGAGCTGGCCACATCGAGGCCCAGATAAATATCCTCTCCAGCATGATAACCCGCATTATCGATTGCTTCCAATATCACACTAATGGCTTCTTCGTTCGACGAGAGATCGGGTGCAAATCCGCCTTCATCACCTACCGCTGTATTAAGTCCTCTTTTGGATAATACCGTTTTGAGTGCGTGGAAGACTTCTGCGCCATAGCGTAAAGCTTCCCGGAAAGTCGGCGCACCGACCGGCAAAATCATAAATTCCTGAAGATCTACACTGTTATTGGCGTGAGCGCCGCCGTTGATAATGTTCATCATCGGAACCGGCATCAAAAAATCACCGCTTCTGTTGAGATACCGATACAAAGGTACGCCACCGGCTTTAGCCGCTGCATGAGCATTGGCCATTGATACAGCTAGGCAAGCATTGGCGCCTAAGTTGGCCTTATTCGACGTGCCATCGAGTTCGATCATTCGTGTATCGATTGCTTCCTGATCGATGGCATCCATTCCAACGATGGCGGATTTTATTTGGGTTTTGATATTTTCAACTGCTTTGAGTACACCTTTGCCTAAATAACGCGTTTTATCACCGTCCCGTAATTCAAGAGCTTCCCTAATTCCGGTTGAAGCTCCGGAGGGAACCATTGCATTTCCTACTGTTCCCGAAGCAAGCACAACATCCGCTTCAATGGTTGGGTTGCCTCGGGAATCTAATATTTCCCGGGCACGAATATCGACAATTTCCGCCATAGTAACTTCCTAAAGTGTTGTTAAATTAAAGTAAATTGGATCTATTTTTGACTGCTTTATAGTAACGTAATGAACAGCTAATTTTTGCGAGTATCAGGAAAAAGCATGGGGCTCATGTGTACTTTATAAGTACTTTTACACCAGAGATCTAAGCATTTTAGTGCTGTAGCTGTCGCCAAAATAAAACTGAATAATTACAAAGAATTCTCCATTAAACGACCGCGCTGTTTTACGACGTGATCGATTTCCAACAAGACTTCTAACAAAGCTTTCATGCGTTGAAGCGGCCAAGAATTAGGGCCATCGCTCTTGGCTTCTTCAGGATTTGGGTGGGTCTCCATGAATATTCCAGCGATCCCAACTGCCATCGCTGCTCTGGCTAATACCGGCACAAATTCTCGTTGGCCACCCGATACGTTGCCTTTTCCTCCAGGCAATTGTACCGAATGTGTAGCATCAAAAACGACAGGACATCCGGTTTCTCGCATGACCGCTAGCGAACGCATATCAGAAACCAGATTGTTGTATCCGAAGGAAGCGCCACGCTCGCACACAAGAATCTTGGTATTGCCAGAAGCTTTAGCCTTAGCCACCACATGTTTCATATCCCAGGGGGCAAGAAACTGTCCTTTTTTTATATTTACTGGTAATCCGGTCGCTGCGACGGATTGGATATAATTGGTTTGACGGCATAAAAGAGCAGGTGTTTGAAGAACATCAGCTACTTCGCGGACTTCGTCCAGTGGGGTATCTTCATGTATATCTGTTAATACGGGTACACCTACGGATTTCTTAACCAAATCTAGTATTTGCAAGCCTCGCTCTAAGCCTAAACCTCGAAAGCTTTGATGCGAGGATCGATTAGCCTTATCGAAGGACGATTTATAGATGAAATTGATTCCTAATTTCGATGTGATTTCCCGTAGATGGCCAGCAGTATCAAGTGCCAGTTGCTCGCTTTCTATGACACATGGCCCGGCAATTAGGAAAAACGTTTGATCCATGCCGACTTTAAATTCACAAAGATCCATTTCCTATCCCTTTTGAGACGCGTTATGTTGGAGTGCAGCATTAACAAATCCAATAAACAAAGGATGTCCACTACGAGGTGTCGACGTAAATTCGGGGTGGAATTGGCATGCCACAAACCAGGGGTGATTAGTGATTTCAATAATTTCCACGAGACGGCCATCGATGGACTTTCCAGAAACTTTAAGGCCGGCTTGGTCCAATGTTTGAAGATAATGGTTATTAAACTCATAGCGGTGGCGGTGCCGTTCTTTAATTACATCCTTTCCATAGAGCTTATGCACAAGACTTTCTGCGACAAGGCAAGCTTTTTGCCCGCCTAGCCGCATGGTTCCCCCCATATCAGAGGTTTTGTCCCTTTTCTCTACATTGCCTTCTTCATCTTGCCACTCAGTAACCAGGGCGATTACGGGATGCGGAGTGTTTGCGAGGAATTCAGTACTGTGGGCTCCCTCCAATTTAGCGATATCGCGAGCAAATTCAATAACCGCTACTTGCATACCTAAGCAAATCCCAAAATACGGAATTTTATTTTTCCGCGCAAATCTTACTGCGGCGATTTTGCCCTCGATGCCACGTTCACCAAAACCACCCGGAACTAAGATAGCATCCGCACCGGTTACCGAATCGATACCTTTTTCTTCAACGTCTTCCGAATCAACATATTTAATTATGACTTTTGTTTGAGTTTTGATTCCCGCATGGATCAGGGCTTCGGACAAGGATTTATAAGCATCAGAATGGCTAATATATTTTCCTACAATCGCGATTTCGACTTTTTGCGTTGGATTTTCCCAGGCATCGAGTACGTCGCGCCATTCGGACAGATCGGCTGGCGGGACATCAAAAAGGAATTTATCCACCGCCAACTTATCCAATCCTTGATCATGAAGTAGAAGAGGGATTCGGTAGATGGTATCCGCATCGACTGCTGAGATAACTGCTTTCTCTTGAACGTTGGTGAACAAAGCAATTTTGCGGCGCTCGTTGAGAGAAATTAATTTTTCCGAACGGCAAAGTAGAATATCGGGTTGAATGCCGATAGATCTTAATTCTTTGACCGAATGCTGGGTCGGTTTGGTTTTAATTTCTCCGGCAGATTTGATAAACGGTACCAATGTTAGATGGATAAACAAAGACCTTTCATCGCCGAGTTCAATGCGCATTTGGCGAATAGCTTCCAAAAACGGCAAGGATTCAATGTCACCTACAGTACCGCCGATTTCGATCAAACCAATATCTGCGCCTTCAACGCTTTTGCGAATAACTCGTTGAATCTCATCTGTAACATGAGGAATAACTTGTATTGTTTGGCCTAGATATTCTCCCTTCCGTTCTTTACGAAGGACATTTTCATAAATTTGACCGGTGGTAAAGTTATTCTCCTTCTTCATGGTTGTGCGCACAAAGCGCTCGTAGTGACCAAGATCCAAATCGGTTTCGGCACCGTCATCCGTGACAAATACTTCCCCGTGTTGGAATGGACTCATGGTGCCTGGGTCCACATTAATGTAGGGGTCAAGTTTTGTTAAAACCACTTTCAAACCACGAGCTTCAAGTATTGCAGCGAGCGACGATGCGGCGATTCCTTTTCCTAGGGATGAAACAACACCTCCGGTAATGAAAATGTATTTGGTCATTAATTAAGAAAACAAAATGTGGTTGATAAACTCGATGGAAACCAGAATCTAAAACTGGTCATTCTAAACAACATCGTTGCGAGAGTCACCGCTTTTCCAACCAAGATCGTATCCAAACCACCGTAGGCTATGATTATCTGTTGAATGTTGCTCGACAAAATCCTCGCAAACCCAAAGATCCGCAACTGCTGCGAGTTGTCCATCAACATAGATTAATGGCATCTGATTTCTAACCCAGGGTGGCACTGATTTTTCCTGAAATAAATTTTTTAGAGAATGGGACCCTTGGCGGTATGGAAGCCGGATAGTTTCACCCCCTCGCCTGAATCGGATGGTAACCTCTCCGACATCCCACCGCTTTTTTGATATCCCAACGCCTTTTGTTTGGAAAATCTGTAGAGATCCTAAATTCCCAGGCAGATCCAAAATCTTTTTTCCTTTCCACGCGATTATTTGGCCTCTATCAAACGTTTTTTGTACTGGGAATAGGTACAACTCATTGCGATACCGATTAATCTCCGCGTCGGTCCAATATATCCTAGGATTTCGATCTACTGCCGCGTTAATTGATTCGGTTGAAATTTGTTGAACGAGCATTGTAGATGGCATTTTATATCCCAATCGATTTATCCACTGTCTGATAACCAGCCGCTTATCAGCATCACAGAGTAGTTTTAACCTTTCAATTCGCAGGGTTTTGTGGATTTTGTCGTAGACTGGATCTAAAACGTTGTCAGCATAATGTTCTAGGTGTCGCTTGGCTTCACCACAGTGGCTGGCGGTTCGGGATATTGTTTTGTCAATACTGGGCCAACGATTTTTGAGTAGTGGGGTTATATGTTGACGAAGAAAATTGCGATCAAATCGAGGATCAGAGTTAGTGGAATCTTCGATCCATCGCAGATTCTCATGACGTGCGAAATCTGCTAACGATTGTTTGTCAAAACGAAGTAAGGGGCGTAGCAGTTGACCGTTGCCGAAAACGGTGTATTCTGCTATTCCGGCTAAACCTTGAACCCCAGCTCCCCGAAATAAACGTAACAGCACGGTTTCTGCTTGATCTTCCTGATGATGTGCTGTCAGCAAAACCTCTCGGTTCGCCAAGATTTCTTTGAAGGCGTTGTACCGGGCGTCGCGAGCTGCTTCTTCGGGACTCTCTCCAGGCATTGTTCGCGCATCAACTGTAATTGCTTGATATTGAATTGACAGTGACTCGCAAACGTTTAGGCAATGGTGACTCCAGTTTTCTGCTTCGCTGTGTAGGCCGTGATTGATGTGAATGGCGATTAAATCGTGGATTATTCCTTCGTTTTTTAAATAGGCGCAGAGATAAAGCAGCACGGTGGAATCGAGCCCACCACTATAGGCGACAACATAGCGAGCGATCGGATAGCTTTCCAGGATGGCTCGAAATAGCTCGAGCGTAAGTTTCACGAGAAACCTCCCAAAAGGAGATCTGGCTACTTCGATTTGTCGTCGATAAATTCCCCGTAGCCCAACAATTTTTCATATCGTTCTTTTAAAAGCTCGTCGATGGATAATGCATCAATTTGTGCGAGGTTAGCTTTTAAAGCCCTTTTAATATTATCGGCAGCTTGATTTCTATCCCGGTAACAACCCCCTAGGGGTTCTGAGATGATGTCGTCAATCAACTCTAAATCCTTCAATCTATCCGATGTAATCGCCATTGCTTCGGCGGCGAGTTCAGCTTTTTCGGCACTTTTCCAAAGAATCGAAGCACATCCTTCCGGGGAAATTACCGAATAAGTGCTGTACTCCAGCATTAATAGACGATCACCAATGCCGATGGCAAGTGCCCCGCCTGAACCCCCTTCGCCGATCACCGTACAGATAATTGGGGTGCGAAGATGAGACATTTCAAATAAATTACGTGCGATTGCTTCGCTTTGACCGCGCTCTTCGGCTCCGATGCCTGGATATGCTCCCGGTGTGTCGATAAAACAGAATACTGGCAATTGGAAACGCTCCGCAATTTGCATAAGTCGCAAAGCTTTTCTATAACCTTCGGGGCGAGGCATTCCAAAGTTGCGGTAAATTTTCTCCTTTGTATCGCGTCCCTTTTGGTGTCCGATGATCATGATCGATCTTCCATCCATACGAGCCAATCCACCGATTAGTGCCGGATCATCGGCAAATGTGCGATCTCCGTGCAGCTCTTGGAAACCATCGAAAATGAGTTCAATATAATCTAGAGTGTAGAGTCTTTGAGGGTGACGTGATAATTGAGAAATTTGCCAGGCAGAAAGCGAAGAAAAAATTGACTCGGTGAGTTTGCGGCTTTTATCTTCAAGGCGGGTGATTTCTTCGGAAATATTGATTTCATTGTCGAAACCGACATGGCGAAGTTCTTCAATCTTTGCTTCGAGTTCGGCAATCGGCTGTTCAAAATCTAGAAATTTTAGGTTCATGTCCATATTTGTTAACTCAATGTTTCTTTAAGAAAATTTTGCATTGTCTGCCACGAACGCCGATCAGCAGAAGCACTATACACAGTTCCAAAATTGGGATCGTTGGCTTGCGGGTTAGTAAACGCATGTAGGGTGTTGCCGTAACTGTGCACTTGCCAGTCTGCGCCAGCTTTAGTTAATTCTTCCTGTAAGGCGACAACACTGTCTATCGGAACCATCGGGTCATTGTATCCATGGAGCGCGAGTACCTTGGCCTTTATACGATTACCTTGAATATTTTTTGGTGGGATAAATAGACCATGGAAACTAATAACACTTTTAAGTTCTTCACCTATACGGGCGAGATCTAACACGCATAAGCCTCCAAAACAAAAACCCATTGCGGCTATTTGGTTTTCGTCGACTTGAGGTTGGTCTTTTAAGGTTTGAAGCGCTAATCTCATTCGGTTTTGCAAAAGTGAGCGGTCTTCCATAAAGGTCTGCATAAGTTTGGTATTTTCTTCGGTGCTTTTCCCTAAAATTCCTTTGCCATACATATCGAGAGCAAGGGCCGCATACCCTAGATCTACAAGTTTCCGAGCTTTTTCACAGACGAACTCATCACGACCTCCCCATGCATGGGAAATCAACACACTTGGCGCTGGATTAGAACGGCTATCGTCATAGGCGAAATAGCCCTCCAAGCACGTGCTACCATCAAAATATTCAATAAGATTTGTTTTCAATGCCATGGGTTAGAATCCCAATTTTAAGACGGAGTCATCCGTAGTTGTCAATTTTTGCCTAAGTCGCCTAATAAGACCAAAAAGGCCGTAAAATTTTTGTCTGGGTAGTAATCTGCTTAGCGTTCGTCAATCTTTCGGCACTCAATTTGAACATGCTTTTTTCGGCAGCGATATCCCTCGGCAGATTCCTGGCAATCCATCGTGCCGTTGTTTTCTATTTTTGTATACGCCCAACCCTGACCAATCTTTTTACAAGCGGCTTTCGCCGAATAATATACTATCTTATCCACTTTTTTCATGGCTATTTCTTTATCCTTAAACCAATCGGTAAAGGGTTCAAATTGCCGTTTAATGATTTTGTAATCGAATTTAGGATTATTTGCTTTTTCCGGCTGATTACAGGCGGTTAAAACAAACAGGACACAACAAGCGACCATGAGATTTTTCATTTTTTTCTCCCAGTTTGGTTTTTTAATTAGAGTGTCTATGTTTGATGTTATGGACCGGCCCAACACCCCGAGGGGATTGTATTGAATAAGCAAATTTATGTCGAGCGTCACATGGCAATCAGCCACATTAAAATTTCTCTATTCGTATGTATTTGCGTACGATTATATCCAAAATGAAAATTATCTAGATGCTAAGTAATTATAGAAATTCTCTGTGTTCCAAGTTTATTTGTTAGAGCAATTGGTAGGTAATTTACCTCATTATGAACGCCAATTGACTATGTAAATCTTGACAACTTTTATATAAGGACATTAACTCAGGGACAAGGTCAAAAGCACCGACTAACGATTCGAATTCTGAGCCAGATGCCAGCAGTAATGGCAGTTCCTGTGATACTGAAAAAGCATGGGCACGATGTTTTTCAGCAATGACTAGAAGGTATAAATAATGAACAGCTCGAATAATATATTTGGGATGTTGGTATGTATCAAGAATTGGCGTTAATAAAGCCTGCTGTAGAGACTTTGATTGGTCGGTTAACAAGGATGTATCGTCTGTGAAACTCGCTACCATGGGAAGGATATCTAGCGTCAATTTATCATCGAAATCTAATTTGGGCCAAGCAGCACTCGGTTTCTGCATGCCAAATAGTCGAGCAAACGCTTTTTGATAGCACCACGCTAAACTGGAGGTGACAGGCTCGAATATTGGACAACTCTCAGGATTTGAGTATTCAATGAATTTAGGAAACAAAGAATGGCGGATATCACTGATGGAACGATCACGTCGGTCATTTACTAATAAGCGATAACCTAGTCCACCAACGAGAATCACGCGGGAAAGACCCGTAAGATTTTCGAATTCGTTCAATAATAGTTGGATTGCTTGGGCTTCAATCGGGGTGACTGTCCATGATATAAAACCGATAAAATTACCAGCCACATAGGTATTGCCCATATTTCGCCATGTATCAATGATACATTGAACTTGTTCAGCGTTAATGGCTGGTCCATTGTACATTTCGCCAGCCATCCGATAAATCCCCGAATACAATTTTGCACTCCCAAAATCATCGAAGTATCGATATCGAATGCAATTGATAAAAAATCGCGCAAGGAGCAGTTCCTGCCAACTACGGTGGGTAAAGCGAAATTTTTCGGGGCCAGTGGACAGAAAAACTTCACTGGCTAATAACAAAGTGCACAGTTTGACATTTTCAATAATCGAACAAGCTGTGATGAAGTCTTCATTTTCCCTGGATTTCCCTCGTGTAGTGAGAAATCCTTCCCATCGTTTTCTAAGCTGCATCGCTTCCATAGATAAGTTGTCTTTATGGATTTCACCGCGAGATCGATAAAAAAACAGCCAAGCGACGATGGAAAGTGCAATAAAAAGGTGTTCTAATTCTACGAAATTAGTATTGGTGAGTCGGGTGCCTACAAGTCGGCTATTTCTGAGAAAAGTTTCAATAATTCTATTTAAAATAGATGCTTGTGTTAAAGTATTCGATTCTAAAAGTTCGTTGGTTGGGGGACGGTAGTTATTTAAAACCAATGGCGTTAATAGCTTTTCTAATAACTTTTTATCTTTAACAGACAAAAGCCAGAATCTACAAGCGGGAAAAGTTTCTATCGCCTGCTGCTGGGATAGAGGGAGAATTTGGTATGTTGCTGAGGGATTGTCCGCTAAACGATCCAACCCATGGATATCATTACGAATTGCGACAACGATGGAGAGTTTGGTATTGGAGGAATATCGATGGACTGCGAGGCGTAATAATTTCACAATAGTCGATAAACCGATGCTCGGATGATTGACCAAAAAATCGTTTAAACCATCAAGGATAATAGCGACATGTTCGCTTTCGAATTTTTGCTCCAGCCATGCCATGGTGCAGTTTTCTTCGGGGCATAGTGACTGTGCCCAGTTTAGCCACCATGCCCACAGTCCTTCCCAGGAATATGCATGTTCTGAATTATCGCTTATTGTAATTTGTTGCATCGGTATAAATAATGGGATTGGTGTGTTGCATGGACTGGCTAAATAGTCACGTGCTAAACGCCATGCAATCATTCTTAGGACAGTGGATTTTCCGACTCCTGCGGTACCTGTTACCACGATTCGAACAGGGCAATCACGAGTCGTTGTTACCCCATCGGCGACTAGTTGACAAATCTCGGCTTGACTGCCAAAAGTTCCTGTCATTGCTGTCGGAACGGAGTTCGAATTATTGGGTGATTCAATTTCAGTGCTGTTTCCAATTAATGCTTCAAAATTTTCTGCATGATTTACTTCAGTTATGCGTAGCAAAGTTTGCGCGACAACGGTCAGCGAAATGTCTTGGGGATATTGGCGTACAATATTTGCTATTATCCCTACGATTGGTGCGTTAGAACGTTGCGGAATTTTGACGCTTTTGTGGGTTCCTCTGATTACAATCCTTCGTCTCGAGTGATCGCTTGAAAGGGGTACGGATTGGTCCGATTCCGCACAAATATCAACGATTACTGGTGTTGGCCGTTGCGACTCCAGCGACATTTGGAGAAAGTTAGAAAACTGATGGTCAAGTTCGAGGAGCCATCGGTTCCTCCACTGCACAGCGGGGATTATTTGATTTCTTCCCCAGTCTTTCTTTCCTTGACTCAAAAAGCGTATTACTCCAAAAATAGGCGCTAGCAAAGGATAACCGAGGGCGTAAAATACATTGAGTACTGTCGTCAAAATAAGCGATCCCCCCGCATGGGGCACAGCTATATTGATGACTTGACGGGTTTTCTCCCATAATCCTGTAGATAGTTGGATTTTATCGCCTGGTTGGAGTAATTGTTTAACGACAAGACCGCCAGTACTATGAGTTATAAAAATGATGTGCTGAAATTCAGCGAATTCTGTTTCAATCCAGGTTTGTAAATCATAGGCGGCTTGTGGGATGCTGGCTCTATGCCAAGGCTTAGACAGGTAAGAAAAAGACAACACGGTTGTTTCAAGATTGGCATTTTCAAGTACCCAGCTAGGCATTTTCCCCCAAGTGGCAGACGCATCCCCAAACAATCCGTGTACAAAAACAAGCAAACAAGCAGCCCTTCGTCGTTGTTTTTGAGGAGGGTAGTGAATGACGCCATACCGACTGGTATCATGCCAGAAATCGTTAGCGAACATAGCTCACTAGTGCTTCAATTCGCAAATAGCCGAGGACATAGGCGAGGGGAAATGATTGAGAACAAGGTAAACAAATTCAGGAATTTGGGTGTCTACCATGTTTGTTTAACGCGGCTGTCTATTATTTATGCCACATGTTTTATGGTTATATATTGAGTTGAGATACCGACTGCCTACTACGAGGCAGTGGTTTCCCCTAATCGTATATTGCTAAAAATTTGTTTTAAGAGCCACGTGTGCAACGTTATTTAATCAGCGTTCGTTAATTCTTCGGCAGTCGAGTTTAACGCCTTTTTTCTTACAGCGAAATCCCTCAGCAGATTCCTCGCAATCCATTTCGCCTTTGCTGGCGAATTTGTCAAATGACCAGCCTACACCTGCACTCCTGCAATTGGTATTCGACGATTCATTCATGTCGTTAGTCGCTAATTTCATGGCTGTTTCTTTATCCTTTGTCCAGTCGGAATACGTTTCAAACTGGCGCTCTATAGTCTTAAAATCATATTTGGGAGCTTTATTGGGTGAATTACAAGCGGATAGAATCAAAAGGCAGCAACAAGCAACCATAAATATTTTCATATTTTTCTCCTGGGATATTTTAAGTAATGAAATGGGATTTTTCTGTAAATCCATATTGAGGTCTGGTAAATTGTATTGAATAAGCGATTTTATGTCGAGAGGAAGTTTCATTGTGCGTAACTTCTTAGCTTTTAACAAACGATCTTTGCCTCACAGCTTCATACAGAACTACCCCGGTCGCTACGGACAAATTCAAACTTTCAATTTGTCCGTACATCGGAAGTTTTATCAGCAAATCACAGTGTTCCTTCGTTAGACGCCGTAAGCCTTTGCCTTCTGCGCCTACTACGATGCCTACAGGAGGGGTAAAATCGCATTCGTATACTGTTTTTTCTGCATCGCTATCGGTTCCCATTAGCCAGATACCATTTTTTTTTAGCCATTCCATTGTCCGCGTCAGATTAGTTACTTTAAAAAGTGGTACGGTTTCGACCGCACCACTTGCTACTTTGTAAACTGTGGGCGACACACTGGCTGAACGGTCTTTAGTGATGATGATGCCATGGGCTCCAGTAGCATCAGCCGTTCTAAAGCATGCACCAAGGTTATGAGGGTCTTGAACTTGATCTAGAATTAGAAATAACAGTATTTCCGTGGATTGCTTTACAACGTCTTTGAGTTGTTCCTCATTTTGCTCGCTTGGAAGTTCGACGTCGATTATAACACCTTGATGATTAGCTCTCTGTGATAAGGAATCAAGTTGACCTCTATTAGTGGACTGGATGTCTATTTGTAGATTGTTTAAAAGAAGGCGCAGTTTTTCGATGCGTTTGTCGCGTCGCTTAGCGTCTAGCCATACGGTAACGATTTTCTGTGGCGTATGTTTAATCGCGGCTTCGACGGCATGCCACCCAAATAATCTTTTGATTTGATTCATCTGCGTCGGCGTTTTGTTTTCTTCGATGTAGTCAATTCGAAATCAATTTTTCGCTCATCTAGGTCCACTCTTGCGATACTAACTTGTACGGTGTCACCAAGTCGATAAGTTACCCCACTCTTTTCACCATAAAGCCGATGGCCAATGGGGTCGAAATGGAAATAGTCTCTATCAAGAGTGGCAACATGAACAAGTCCTTCAACAAAAATTCCTATCAATTCGACAAAGATTCCAAACGAGGTCACACCACTAATAATGCCTTCAAACTCTTCACCCAATTTATCCAACATGTATTCGCATTTTAGCCAAGATACTACATCCCGTGTTGCTTCGTCGGCACGTCGTTCGGCGTTTGAACAATGTTCTCCCAGTTTTAGCATATCGTTTTGACTATACGCCCAATTTTTAATAGGTTGTCCACCTAAACAGTATTTAATCGCACGGTGAACCAGTAAATCCGGATAGCGGCGAATCGGTGAGGTGAAATGGGTGTAGGATTCGAGTGCTAACCCGAAGTGGCCATTGGGCTCTGGGCTATAGACCGCCTGGGATAATGATCGCAATAGTACGGTTTGAACCACATGTGCATCCGGTCGTTCTTTTATATGCTCGATTAGAGCCATATAATCTTTGGGGCTAGGTTTGTCTCCGCCTTCCAACTCTAATCCCAAACCTCCTAAAAACGTTCTTAAATCAGTAATCTTTTCCGGTTTTGGGCCTTCATGGACTCGAAGCAGATGGGGTATTTTTTTTCGCTTTAGAAAGCGAGCGCTAGCGATATTCGCCAATATCATGCATTCTTCTATTAGCTTGTGGGCATCGTTCCGTGCCGCCGGGATGATTTTTTCAATTTTCCGTCCTTTCCCAAATATGATTCGCTGTTCTTGGGTATCAAAGTCAATGGCGCCCCTTTCGCCTCGACTTTTACGGAGTGCGCGGTAAAGCGCGTAAAGTTCTTCCAATCTTGGAATCAATGCCTTGTATTTTTTTCGAAGGGTTTGGCTTTTTCCCTCCAGAATTTCAGCAACTTCAGTATAAGTCATCCGAGCATGGGAGCGCATCACAGCTTCAAAAAACTTCGAACTTCTGAGTAGGCCTTCTTCGCTAATCGATAGTTCGCAAACCAGACAAAGGCGATCCTGTTGAGGATTTAACGAACACAGGCCATTGGAAAGTGTTTCCGGTAGCATTGGGATCACACGGTCAGGGAAATATACTGAAGTTCCACGCTGATACGCTTCTAGGTCCAGCCCCGCATTAGGAACGGCATAATGGGAAACATCAGCAATCGCAACTAATAAACGCCATCCTTTGGGCGTTCGTGTGCAATATACTGCATCGTCAAAGTCCCGAGCATCTTCTCCATCAATGGTCATCAAAGGAAGTTCGCGGAGATCTTTTCGCTTTTTCGCTACTGTTTTAGAAATGCTTTTCCCAAATTGCTTTGCTTCATCAAGCACCGATTTCGGCCACTCACAGGGTAAATCGTAGCTTCGAATCGCCATTTCAATCTCCATGCCAGGGGCCATGTGTTCACCAAGCACTTCAACGACTCGACCAATCGGTTGTTTTCTTCGATTGGGTTGTTCGATGATTTCAACCACCACTATTTGTCCATCGCACGCATTATTTCGTTGGGCTTCGGGTATGAGTATGTCTTTGGCCAAGTTCTTGTTATCAGGGATGACTAATAAGACCCCGCGTTCGTCATACAATCGCCCTACAACCCTTTGAGTGTTTCTCTCTAGTACCTGGACAACAGCAGCTTCTTTTCGTCCGCGTCGGTCAACTCCTTTAACTCGGACCAGTACGCGATCGTTATGCATCAATGCTCGCATTTCTTTGGGCGAGAGGAATAAATCATCGCCACCTTTGTCCAGTTTTAAAAATCCAAAACCATCGGAGTGGCCAATGACTCGACCTGAAGCTAAATCAGTCTGATTGATCAAGCAATAACAATGGCGTCGATTGCGATGGAGCTGACCATCGCGTTCCATTGCTCTTAGCCGCCGACGAAGAGCTTCAATGCTATCAGCCTTTTTTAAACCTAGCCCTTTGCCCAGTTCTTCACGTGTTAGCGGCACAGCTCGTTCAGTCAAGTAGCTTAGAATGAACTCTCTGCTTGGTATCGGGTGGTCGTATTTTTTTGCTTCTCGCGCCGCGTAAGGATCTTTTGACCGCTTTGATTTTGACGTTTTTAATTTTGAAGTAACCATGTTTTTTTATGAGAGTAACTCGATCCAGATTGTATTCCACTTACCGAGTTGATCGATGCGGTTAATTGGGTGACGAATTAAAGAATTTATATAAGGGTCCGTTAATTCCTGTATAATCGCACCGCTATAAATTCAGCGTATGGTTAACCTTAACGAAATACCCGGGCGTTAGCCGTTGGATAATAATTTGCCAACAATTCAAAGTTCAGGCCGAGGTGGCGAAATTGGTAGACGCGCATGGTTCAGGTCCATGTGGGGGAAACCCCGTGGAGGTTCAAGTCCTCTCCTCGGCACCATTTATCAATTGAGAAACCTATGATAGCACCCTACCTCCGCACTAAGAGGTACTAATCTAGTGGGTGATGATAAAAAAAACAAATGGGCAGATTCATGAAGGTTTATTGCTTCTGATGGGTTGGAATAAATGTATCTGCAATTTGTTTTAAATCCATGTGTTTCGTTTTTGACTGCAATTCACTATCGGATTGTAACAGTGTTAATGTGTCAATTAGCGCAGTATAGTAAGCTACTAGCCGGGTATTATAACGATAGGCCTTAAATAAGCTATGGGTCAGGAACAAAAAAGCGAAAAGTAGGGTGAAACGAATCGCGTTGGTAGCAAAAAGAAAGTACGGTTCTTTGATCTTGCTTCCTGATGATTCAAATTTGACGTCTTTTAAAGTGCTTATCTCATTTTGAAGTGATGTTTGGCGTTCTTCAGAAAGCTTTATCGCGTTCTTAAGTTCGATAAATTGATTGGTGAACACTTCTACTCTCGGTAATGTACTAACGTTCTGCTGTTGTAGATATGGGAGCCATTCTTTGTCCGATGAAAGTTTTTTCAAATCATCAATAAGGGCAGGATGACTTTCGCTTTTCAGCAAGACACCTCCCGCGCCGGAAATCCACCCAATAGATCCGTTTGCCGAAAGCATTATATCGTAAAGATGCCGGTCCACTCCGGTTTTGACCGGTATCCAAGTATTGCCGCCGTTTTCTGTTTTAATTAAGGTACCATCCAAACCAACTGCCCACCCAAATTCGCCGTTTTCAAGGAAAAAGACGCTTGTTAAATACTCTTGGGTATGGCTAGTTTGATTCGCCCACGTGGCTCCTCCGTCCATGGTATGGATGACTGTCCCCGATCCTCCAACAATCCAACCCCGCAATCCGTCCGATAAAAAGTGAATGTCCCTCAAGTTTTGTTTGGATGCTGGATGTTTCGTCTCTTGCCAGCTTGCACCACTATCTACGCTATGCAACAGAGTACCCTTTTCGCCTGAGAGCCACCCCACTGTCCCGGTTTCTTCAAACCAAACATTGAGGAGTGAGGTATCGGTTCCAGTGTTTTTTAAAGACCATGACAAACCTCCGTCTTGAGAAACCAGAAGGGTTCCGTTGGCGCCAACTGTCCAAATGGTGTTTATGGCCTCAGCAACATAAACGGCTGAAAAATTGGCTTTTGTTTTCGAATGAAGCAGACCAGGTAAGGCCAAAGGGTTCCAAGTTATTCCTCCATCAGTAGATATCAAGGCGATATTTAGTTGAAGATTTTGAATCCAGCCGAGTTGTCCATCTGACGAAAAATTGATTTTTCTATAGTAACCGATTCCGTTACTTGCTTGCTGTTGCCAGCTTTGCCCCCCGTCGGTTGATCTAAGTAATATCCCGTGACGTCCGATGCCTTCTCCACCGACGATCCATCCCTGATGAGTATTTTCGATAAAATTAATATCAAGCAAATCCGCTTTCATACCAATTTCCCGACGCTTCCAGCTCTGTCCACCGTCAGTTGAGACAAGCAGAGTGCCTCCACCCCCAACGATCCATCCTAGTCGTCGGTCGGCAGAAAATTCGATATCTAATAAATCAGCAGTGGTGTCAGTAATCTGATTTTGCCAATTTTGACCACCATCTTTTGTAAAAAATACAGCGCCTTCACCCCCAATAATCCATCCTCGTTGGTCATCTTCCAGAAATTTTAATTTCTGCAGAAAAATGGGAGCACCTAAATGCTGACGTTGCCAGTTTTGGCCTTTGTCAGTCGAGTGGAGCAAGATGCCATCACCCGCAATAATCCAACCTCTTTTCCCATCTGCGGAAATGTGAATATCCCGTAAAAAAGTGTTTGCATCTATGTCCAGGGATTGCCAATTTTGGCCGCTATCATTCGAAACAAGCAGTTGTTCATCCCCTATTATCCAACCTCTCGTACCATCTTCAGAAAATTCTATTTTCCTTAAATCCGCATTGACATTAATATCGTTAAGCTGCCAACTAAGACCCGAATCGGACGACGCTAGGACGGTCCCTTCATCTCCTATTATCCACCCGTGTTTACCATCGGTTGAAAAGTAAATGTGGCGTAAATCGGTAGTTGTCAGGCTGTCTTTATATTGCCAATTATGGCCATGATCAGCGCTCATATATAGCATGCCACCTTCACCAACTAACCACGCAGTGCCTGATTTATCTACATTAATTTCAAGTGCCGATGGTACTTCGGATGAATGTTTTTGTTGCCAGGTGTGACCTTGTTCCTTTATCCAGATTTCAGCATTTTCTCCCACTGCTACCGCAAACTGCTTAGCGGACACAATATCGGTAAATTCATACTTGACATCGAGAGTTTTTGAGGCCCATGTGTTATTTGCTTCCAACGATAGGATGATGCCATCACGCCCTACTGCCCATCCTTGTTTTCCATTCGAAGAAATTGCTAGGGCGTTAAGGCGTACAGGTTGATTCCATGATTTGTCTTCCCAAATTACTCCAACATCTGAAAATCTCTTTTTTATATTGTTTTTTACTGCAGTAAGTTGGGTTTCAAGAGATTTGTAATTATTTTCCTCATTAGCCAGCGAGATTTGTTTATGGGATATAAAACGAGTCCGCGAATTCAGCGCTTCGCTGAGGTCTTGGCTTACCAATTTTGGGGCTTGGATTACTCCGTAAATTCCGAGTCCGAAGATTAGAAAAACCCCGCTTAGAAAACGATGAGCGGTTGACTGGTAGTGTTGAGCCCGGATACGAAGCTCTTTAACATGGCTGTCCATGGGGTTTTGGTGGGTTTTACTCTCAAATGAAGTTCGATCATGAGTTTGCCATAGCTGCCTATCATCAATCATGCTTAGATTTTTCCTCCAAAGCGACTTTCGAGGAGCTTCGAGGATACAAAATCGATCCCCGCTTTATTTAAAGATCTTTTAGAAACCAATTTCTGATGGAAAACTGATTGAAGCGAAAATTTTACCATGCATCTGTATTAACGCTATACTCTAAGACCACTTAATAATATAGTGTTTTATTAAGAATATTTAATCAAATCAGCTATAGTTTGTATTCTCCGAATTGAGCGGGAAATCGAGTTTTCAGCGTGGTTCCAAAATCTTATACTAGGCGGGTCATTGATCATAATCTGTCGTTGATCGCCTGTCATGAATGCGATAGTTTGTATCGAGTTGACCGTATCCCCGAATCATCTATTGTTAAATGTTTCCGGTGTGGTGCTGTGTTGATGGACAGTAAGAAACATACATTGGATACAACGTTGGCTCTTACTGTCACGGGGTTGATATTGTTTCTTATTTCTAATGTATACCCCATTTTGAGTTTCGATTATGAAGGTCAAATAACTCAAACGATTCTGATGACAGGAGTGATTGATCTTTATAATCAGGATATGCCTTTGTTAGCTGGGCTGGTGTTTATCACCACAATGCTAGTGCCAGCACTTCAACTGGTGTTATTACTGTACATTTTTTTACCGCTAAGACTTAACAGTATTCCGTGGAAATTGGCGGCAATATTTCGGTTTGTGAAAACATTTACACCTTGGAGTATGCTAGAGGTGTTTATGCTTGGAATTCTAGTGTCAATTGCAAAGCTTGCTACAACGGCGACTATTATTCCTGGAATTGCACTTTGGACATTTAGTGCTCTTATTGTGATTCTTGCCTTGGCGGCATCCAGGATGAATCCAGAATTGGTTTGGACTAAAGTAAGTTTTAAGCCGCAAAAATGAAAAGTCAACCAATGACCGCCGCAAATGCATCACTTATTAATTGCCATAGTTGCGGGCTCCTTACCAAAGTAAAGAATAAATTGGCCATCGATTGTCCTCGTTGTTCTGCGAGAATTCATTTTCGTAAACCCAATAGTGTGACTCGAACTTGGGCTTTTTTAATTGCGGCCTATGTTCTATATGTTCCAGCAAACTTAATGCCGATCATGATAGTAACTCAATTGGGAGATGTTACACCGGATACTATTCTTAGTGGTGTTATCCATCTGTTCATTACTGGGTCTTGGCCGATAGCGCTGGTCGTATTCGTCGCCAGTATTTTTGTGCCAATTTTAAAATTGCTTGTTTTTACATACTTGGTTATCTCTGTGCAAATAAAATCGCAATGGAGGCCAAAAGACAGAACCAGGCTTTACCGTATGTCGGAGGCGATTGGTCGTTGGTCGATGGTTGACATTTTTGTGGTTTCTCTAATGGTTGCTTTAGTAAAGGTTCAGGGTATTGCGGAAATTCATGCTGGTCCGGGAGCTATAGCTTTTGGTGCGGTGGTAGTTCTCACGATACTAGCGGCAATGACTTTCGACCCACGTATGGTTTGGGATGGCGCAGAGAACACCGATGAGTGAACAACAAGTCGATGAGGAATTTATTAAAAATTTACCCGAGGCTGAAATCCAAATAAGACAAGAACTATCTCTCGTTTGGCTAGTCCCGTTGGTCGCATTGCTGATCGGAATTTGGCTTGCCTATAAATCGTGGTCTACATTGGGTCCAGAGATTGCTATCTCCTTCAACACAGCAGAAGGGTTGACGGCTGGGAAAACCAAAATTAAGTATAAAAATGTAGAAATTGGGACAGTAAAGTTGATTAAATTGTCCGATGATTTAAACCGAGTTGTTGTATTGGCGAGTTTAGTAAAAGATGCCGAAAAATACCTTACTGAAGAGACGCGGTTTTGGGTCGTAAGGGCACGAGTCGCTGCAGGAGAGGTTTCAGGGTTGGGAACTTTGTTGTCCGGCGTTTATATCGGCATTGATCCCGGCAGGGCAGGGGCCTCGTCGAGAAATTTTATCGGGTTGGAGACTCCACCAGTATTGACGGAGACTATACCTGGTAGGCATTTTGTCCTTAGGGCAAATGATCTTGGTTCGCTTGATTTAGGGTCACCGGTATATTATCGGAAAATCAAAGTTGGTCAAATAGTTAGCCGAAACCTTCAGCAAAGTGGGCAATCGGTCATTATCAAAGTGTTCATAAACGCTCCGTATGCACAAAGAGTGAACGAAAACACACATTTTTGGAATGCTAGCGGTATGGATTTTTCGTTGGATGCCAATGGTATTCAAATAACCACGGAATCTCTTGTGACTTTAATTGTTGGGGGCATTGCGTTCGATACTCCAGTAACGATGGATGTTGCTGCCCCTGCTAATGACGAAGATGAATTTGTTCTCTACGAAAATCGTCGTGCAATATTTAAAAAAGATTATGGCAGAAAGATTCGTTATGTTCTTTATTTTAATCAATCGGTACGTGGGCTGAATGTTGGTGCCCCTGTTGAGTTCAGAGGAATTCGGCTTGGAGAGGTTACAAATGTTAGGATGGAAGTTGATGAAAATCTTTCAGACGTTAAGATTCCTATAACTATCGCGCTGGAGCCTGCAAGGTTTGGCATAAAGGGAAGCCTTGACGAAGCTAATATTGTCTTTGAAACTCGAAAAAATGCTCTTGATAATTTCGTCAGACGAGGTTTGCGGGCAGAACTCAAAACTGGAAATTATGTCACGGGTAGTTTATTTGTCGGCCTCGATTTTGACCCCAATGCCCAACCTGCTCGGATAAATTGGGAAACATCTCCACCAGAATTTCCAACAAAGGGAACTTCATTCGAAGAAATTGCGAATAGTGTAGAAAATATTCTTCATAAATTGGAAAAGCTTCCTCTTGAAAACATAAGCACTCAGGTCCTTCAGTCGATAGAATTACTAAATGAAACCATGAAAGAGTCGGAACAATTAGTCCAAAGTATGAATAATGCGGTCGCACCAGCAATGGTTAATACTCTAGAGCAAACACAAAAAACGCTGCTGGCAGTAGAAAATACAATAGATAGCGGTTCCCCTGTGCAGCATGGTTTCAAAGATGTGCTTGAAGAACTTACCAAGGCCGCACGATCTATACGCGTTATGGCGGATTATCTGGAGCGCCACCCCGACGCGCTTATCTACGGTAAAGAAGGGCGTAACTGATGCGCATTCTTTACGTTACCGCAGCTATTTTCTTTTTTTTACTGAGCCAAGGTTGTAGTGGAACACGCCCTTCCACATTTTATATTTTGAGCCCGATATCAAGGCTCCAAGAGTCTGAAAACATAGAATCAAATACGCAGCACATTGGCATATTATTGGGGCCGGTATCTATTCCTGAATTTTTAGACAGACCTCAAATTGTGACGCGTTCGAGTGAAAACATATTAGAATTGGCTGAGTTTCATCGTTGGGGAGGCTCTTTTCAGAATAATATTCTTGGAATACTTGGAGAGAATTTATCGATATTATTGGATTCGGATCGTATTCTGCTGTTTCGACAGCAACCCCTTTTCCCAGTAGATTTTCGTGTCATTCTCGATGTTAGACAATTCGATGGAGAACTCGGGTCTACCGTCGTTTTGAGTGTACACTGGATGGTTGCTGACCAACGTGGTAACAGAAAATTCCTTGTCAGAAAATCGTTGTTTAGAGAGCAAACATCGGGGCCTGGTTATGAGGCATTCGTATCGGCCCAAAGCAGAGCTGTGGGTGCATTAAGTCAGGAAATAGCTGATGCGATTACAGATATAGTAGAAAACCATAGCCAAATTTCTAGCCCCAGTAAGGATGTTTCAGATTCTAAGAAAGATTGAGAATAAACCTTTCCGAAAGTTACTATATTAATGCTATTTGTATTGAGTCGGTTAGCTAACACTATTTCATTTCTGTTTTTAAGGCTTTTGTCTTACGTTCGCTTAAATAAAAGGTAATCCAGACAAAGAGTAAAGAAATAACCGCTATAACCCAGATAAATTCTTCGACAAAGGAAACGGTCACGGCAATAACGGCCAGCAATACACCTAGCGCTGAAAAATGCCAGCCAACGTGGATGCCATCAAGAAAGGCAGATAATGCCAGCACCAGAAGAATCATAAGACCCGCGCTTTCGAATTGCAATTGGCCAGCATGCAAAAAACCATAGATGATAACAATTGCCATAAGGTTACTGCCCCAATGATACAGCTGAGTCAGAAGCAAATGTTTCCGAGTGTTTTGTTCGTTGATATGAGGCCATCCACTGATAATCGCGGCAATAGCAAATATTGGATTCATGGCAAACCATAAAAAATGGGCATCCTCCGGCGAAACATTGGTCAATGTTACTCCGCCCAATGTCAACAAAATTAATGTTATAAAAACATATTTTTCTAATTTACTCAGTTTAAAATCTATTGTTTTCATGATACTTAACTTAGAGCAAGTTTTTAGGTGCTTAGTTGTCTAGTTTTAAAGCATCAAATAGCGCTTGATTTTACGGATTCTTGGTTGTACTGATTTGTTTGGATTGGAGTCATTGGTGTCGTATAGAGGTTGTGGCTTTGAGTTAAAATTAGCTGTCGTGGTCATAGCCATGCATTTCTACGAAACCTCGACCAGTTTGGGAGCCAGAAATGTTGACCGGTCCTTCCCAATATCGGGATAAAATGGTCCTGATCCCATCAAATTCGCTTGTTTCGATTACCGGTGTTAGGGTTAGGTTTATATTCTGGCCCGGCAAATTTACTCGCCACCCCATGGGGTAAGTGACGCCGCTTTTTTTACTGGTCCACTGCCCAGTCGCCTGCGTATTAAATTGGTTCCTACTGAATACACTGGTTTTACCCGCCTTTGTATATGTGCCACCAAATAGAATGGGTGCCCCGTTTGATGAGATCTCAAAGATCATAATATCTGCTCCATCGTCGAGCTGTAAAGAGAACCAGTTGTAACGCATATCTGTCGTGTAAAAATCGCCCCATTGATGGTCAAACCAAGCGATACCACTGACCGGTTGCTCTTTACCTTTAGGCCCTGCGGTTCCCATTATATTCATGCGGGGTCGAGTATAGTAAAAGCTTTCTCCGGCATGTTTGAAATCGAGTAATCCGGTACCTCCTTGAAAAACGGTGGGTACTGAACTTTGTAGATCAAGATCAAAAGAAAAATCTGGTGTTGAGACAGTTAATTTATCAACTCCATCACTGCCAGACATAAGCGAATCACCAATCAGAAAGTGAAATTTGTTTACGGTGCCATCTGATGGATTCCCTCCAGTTCGCTGTTGATGGGTGTAATGTCTTCCAGTTGCTTCGTCTATGAACGATGCATGGGTCACTGTGTAACTAGTTACATTTTGTATTAGAAATACAACGTAATGAAAAGCAAAACGGTTTTTATTTTTGGTTTGCAAGTGGCCATTGTAGTACCACCATTCGGAAAAATTCTGATGTGGAGCATCGTCTGCCGGTAGGTTTACAAGTACAGAATTTTCAGCTGTAGTATCGGACCAGGTTTTGGCCGGTTTATTCGCGTATGTTTTAACCGCGTACAGAAAATAGCTTCCAATTCCGACAAAAGCAACTATTAAGGTTATTACCATTGTTCTTCCAAGGGTTTGCCGACGACGCCCCCTTTGGCTCATCATCACTTTTTTTCGCGATTTGGAATTGCGATTCCGCGATCGGATCATAAAAAAGCAGGTAAAACTTTTGATGTTGCAGACTGTATTCGCTCTTTCCGAGAAAAAGCTACCGCGTCCTCTAACTTCGTGGAATTTAACCAAGATAGTACAATCATGATTTCGCAGTGGGTGTATATCTTGTCGATATATGGGTATTGGTTCTTGGGTTCTGGGTCAATTACGTAAAGCTCCCACTTAAATGCTTAACAAAAGTTGGTATCGTGGCTACCCTTCTTGGCCTATTTTAACGGTTTCTGGTGATTTTTTCATCAACTTGGGAAGCGTGGCATTTTTGATTTTAGCCTATAAGGCGACTCTTTCAAGTAAAGGCGTGAGTAATGCCTTATAGACATTGGACCAGTGTAGTTTGTTCAATCATATTCAATTTACAGTCACCAGGTGCATGCGTCAGTGGCGGTCTAGATTTGACAACATAAAATATGTTTAGGATAACCTTAGCTTTCTTATTCCTAAACTAGGATGGTCATTGGTGAACTATGATTTTTAATAGATCAAATTACCACAAGTTTGGCTAACCAGCTGGAGATTCCTTTTTCGATAATTTCAAGAGCGTGTCGGAATGCTTCGATTCCATGACGGTATGGATCGGGAATGTCCGTGTTATCCCATTCCCCCAAGCGGAAAACTTTTCCACGAGCACTTGGGTATCGAGCTTCAATGACTCGTTTATGATGCGGTTCCATTACTAAGATGAGGTTAGCCCATCGGACAAGATTAGAATCGAGCTGTTCTCCCCGGTGATCTGAAATATCTATATGACGGTTTGACATTAAGCTAAGTGCGCAATCGTCCGCGGGGTGCCCAATCAATGCGTCAGTTCCTGCTGAACGAACCTTAGTTGCATATTCTGGGTATTTTTCGAATGCGTGGCGCAGCAAACCCTCAGCCATAGGGCTTCGGCAAATATTCCCGGTACAAACAATCAAAATATTTTTCATTATATCCACAATAGCTCCCTTTATTTCATTTTTCGATTCATTAGTGAAAATCCTAGACGAAAATAGTCGAAATTCAGTTGTGATATGTGAAATTTGATTTGCCTGTTAACATTGTGTTGCTATGCTTATGCAGAGATTAAGTTCAAAATAACCTATTCATTACAATAATAAAAGAACTCTATAGACTGTAGTGGATAGTTCGTTTTCATTAGGAAGGTTTATTTTTTTAATGTTGGAAATATAAAATTTTTGATAGAAGGTTCCGTATTTTTGAATGAGCTATATAACAAAATTAAAGTAAACCTCCGGTTTTGCCAGGGGTATTTAACTTGCGAGGAAAAGAGATGAATGGATCAAAAATTAATCGGTTACTGGTGCGGATCATTTTGCCAGTATCCTTGATTGTTTCCCATTCAGGTTGTGGTATAGCACCCGGTAGGGATGTTTACCAACTTCAAAGCACATCTCGATCTACCCTTGAGCTTCCTGGACCCATAGGAAGTGGGCAGTTACCCAAGAGAATTGAGGTTAAGGCTATAACCGCTAATCTGATAGTGGCTGAAGAACTTGCTCGTAGGAAACAATTGGAAAGACAGCTTATTGAAGCGGACGATGATGAAAAAGAATTAGAAGCCTACTCCTATGTCGTAGGCCCCGGTGATGTTTTAAATATTACTGTTTGGGATCATCCTGAATTGACTATCCCCGCTGGATCTTTTCGTAATGCTGGTGAATCAGGCAACTTGGTGAGTAATGACGGTACGATATTCTTCGCGTACGCAGGCGTAGTTCAGGTAGCTGGCCTGACGCAGGGTGAGATACGAGATGTTCTTGCTAAGAAACTAAGTTATTACATTGAATCAGTGCAGGTGGATGTGCGTGTGATCTTGTTTCGACACCAACGGGTTTATATCGTAGGAGAGGTTAATAATCCTGGAGTGCAACCCATCGATGACATACCACCAACAATAGCCGAAATGATCAACCGAGCAGGTGGATTCTCTGACGACTCGGACCGTCGTAATATTACTTTGACACGAGATGGCAAAACTTACCTGATCGATTTTTTGTCCTTCTACGAAAATGGAGATTCGAGCCAGAATATTCTCCTTAAAGACCGTGATGTTGTGAATGTTTGGGATCGTCAACTCAACAAGGTTTTCGTTCTTGGTGAAGTAGTGAATGGGGGTTCCTTTGTTATGAACAAACATCGGAAGTCTTTGGCGGAGGCCCTAAGTGATGCAGGTGGTGTGGTTAATACTACATCCAACCCAGGTAGAGTGTACGTCATGCGTGGTGGTGGGAAGCGGCCGGAGATTTATCATTTGGATACCCGATCACCCGACGCGCTGATTTTGGCTGATCGTTTCCCACTTCGGGCGAGGGATGTGGTATATGTCGATTCGACGGATCTGGAGCGCTGGGATCGTGTTGTTCAACAAATATCGGGTACGGTCGAAGTGATGAAAACTATAAGTGAAACACCGTTTTCAGCTTATCCAGGAAGAGTTTTCGGAAGATAACGCTTTATGTTAGTCATTTACAGGGAAACGCTGAGTGAATCCTGAATGAAGCCGATATTTAACTGTTAGGTTTACATATGAAAAATACCAATATTGGGCATTCTGGTGTAGCGCCTACATACGCGCATTCTTCAGACAATGAATATCAAGAGGAAGAAATAAATTTTTCAAATTATGCTGCTGTATTGCTCGAAAATAAGTGGATTATTTCGATCATAACCGTAATGGTTTTTTTGATGAGTGTCGTTTATGTCTTTCTAGCAACACCTGTTTATAAAGTCGATGCAATGTTGCGTATTGAAGATAAAACGTCTTCCGCTCTAGGTGCATTAGACGATCTCACTGCATCATTGGAGGGGGATAGTTCTGCAGAAACTGAAATTGCAATTCTTCGCTCACGTCGTGTAGTCGGAGGTGTTGTCGATAGCCTTTCGTTGGATCTTAAAGTTGAGCCGAAGCACTTCCCACTTATTGGTTCCGTAATTGCTCGCCATTTCGGCGTCGAGGGCGAAGGAATCGCACACCCATGGTTTGGACTGTCTGAGTACGCTTGGGGTGGAGAAGCTATTACGGTAGAAACATTGAAGGTGCCTCGTGCGCTCTTAAATAAGACGATAACATTGGTCGCGGGCCAGTCAGGTAATTATCGCGTTTTAGATTCTGAACAAAAATTGCTGCTACAAGGTAGAGTGGGCCAGAAGGCGGAAAATTTGGGGGACGGTGGAGAGAAAATGCGGTTGTTCGTTTCTTCGCTAAAAGCGCGTCCCGAAACCCGCTTTTTACTGACGCAGTTCTCGGTGCAGGAGGCTATCAATCGTGTCCTAAAAAAATTTACTGTCTCAGAGTTAGGAAATAAAACAGGAGTTCTTTCCCTCAATTTAACAGGCTCTGATCAAACAAAAATAACGAAAGTGCTTAACGCGATCGCTAACACTTACCTTCGGCAGAATGTGGAAAGCAAATCGGCTGAAGCAAAGAAATCGTTGGCCTTTCTCGAAAAACAACTACCACAACTTAAGGTGCGGGTAGATATCGCAGAACTTGCCTATAACGAGTACCGTACTCGACACGGTTCCATCGACTTGACGGAAGAGACTCGCCTAGTGTTGGGAAACAACGTTAAGTTAGATACTGAAATCATGACGCTACAACAGGAACATAGTGAATTGCGTCAACGATTTAAACCTACCCATCCGATGATTCGCGCGCTATCTAGTAAAATAGACCTACTTAAGAGTCAACAGAAAAAGTTTAATAAGAAAACAGAGAATCTGCCGGGTACTCAACAAGAAATCGTTCGCCTTGCAAGGGAAGCTCAGGCATCATCTGCGCTCTACACTACATTACTTAATACCTCCCAGCAACTCAGAATCGCACAAGCTGGGACCGTAGGTAGTATTCAGATCATCGATTACGCTATTGATCCTGACAAACCCTTCAAACCAAAAAAACTTGTTATTGTCGCTATTTCCAGTCTTTTTGGTTTGCTTCTGGGTGTGATGTTAGCTTTTCTACGTCAAGTTATGCGAAAAGGTGTAAAAGACCCTGACGAGGTTGAAAGACAGTTAGGGATTCCTGTTTTTGCTTCGGTTCTTCATAGTGACCAACAATCGGAGATGGCTCGATTTCGTGGTACTAACCAACGCGGCTTCGGAATTCTCGCGCAAGAATACCCAAATGATCAGGCTGTCGAAAGCTTACGTAGCCTTAAAACTACATTGCATTTTACTCAGATGGCGGCTAAAAATAATATGCTTTTGATAACAGGGCCTAGCCCTGATGTGGGAAAGAGTTTTGTTTCCGTAAATCTGGGTGCATTGCTTGCTAAAAATGGTAAAACCTCGCTTGTTGTCGATGCCGATTTGCGAAAAGGAATGGTTCACAAATATATCGGTGTTTCCCGTGATAATGGTTTATCGGAGATGATTGTAGGCGGTAATATTGCCGATATTAATCTGAAACAGACAGGTGTCGAGGGCTTTCAAATAATCACTTCCGGTGAATTACCACCGAATCCAAGTGATTTATTGCTTCACGATTCTTTTGGAAAGTGGTTAGAGCGACTCTCTGCTATGGTTGACTATCTCATTATCGATGCACCTCCGATATTGGCGGTAACCGACGCAGCAATTATCGGCAGGCACGCCGCAGTTACCCTGATGGTAGGTAAAGCTGGAAAGCATACTATGCGTGAGCTGAGTCAGTCGGTAAAGAGGCTACAACAGGCAAACGTGCATGTTAATGGTTGGATTTTTAATGATCTAGACATATTGAGTAGCCAATACAAATATACAAGTTATGTTTATCATTATGACTATACCAAGCAAACCTGATTTTCCTGAAAGGAAATCTGTTCAAGCAGGTGGGTTATCCAATGAGCAAACCTAAGAATAAAGGAAATCCCCGAAAGCAACCTTTAATTTCTGATTGAGAGAAAATATGCCTAAAGAATACGGAAAAGTTGCGTTGATCACTGGTATTACCGGTCAAGATGGGGCTTATTTGGCAGAGTTTCTTTTAGCTAAAAAATATATTGTACATGGCATTAAGCGGCGGGCGTCGTCTTTTAATACCGCGCGTATCGATCATCTATACCAAGATCCACACGTTAGCGACCGCAATTTGATCCTGCACTATGGCGACCTAACCGATTCCAATAATTTGGTTCGTATCATTCAGCAGGTCCAACCTGATGAAATCTATAATCTTGCCGCACAAAGCCATGTTGCTGTTTCATTCGAGTCACCTGAATATACCGCAGATACAGATGGTCTTGGAGCTTTAAGAATTTTAGAAGCTATAAGGTTATTGGGGCTGACAAAAAAAACCCGTTTTTATCAGGCGTCTACATCAGAATTGTATGGAAAGGTACAGGAAGTTCCACAAACGGAAACAACACCTTTTTATCCGCGTTCTCCCTATGCTGTAGCCAAAATGTACGCTTTTTGGATTACTGTCAATTACCGTGAAGCTTATGGGATGTATTGTTGTAATGGAATACTATTTAACCATGAATCACCGCGGCGGGGTGAGACATTTGTTACGCGCAAAATCACCCGTGCGATTGCCAGAATTAAACTCGGTCTCCAGCACTGCTTATACCTTGGCAATTTGGATGCGAAACGCGATTGGGGTCATGCAAAAGACTATGTGGAAATGCAATGGTTGATGTTACAGCAGTCGTTGCCTGATGACTTTGTTATCGCTACAGGTGAACAATTTTCGGTCCGTCAATTTGTTGATACCGCAGCGAAGGAGCTGGATATGGAGATTCGATGGGAAGGTTCAGGCGTTAATGAGAAAGGGTACAACACGGATAACGGAAAGTGTGTTGTTGAGGTAGACAGTAATTATTTTAGACCTACTGAAGTCGAAACTCTGCTCGGCGATCCGGGCAAAGCAAAAAGACAATTGGGCTGGGAACCAAAGATCAGTTTTAATAACTTAGTGTCTGAAATGGTTAGAGAGGACCTGATAGTCGCGGAACGTGACTCTTTGTGTCAGCGTGAAGGATTCAAAACATTCGACTTTCATGAGTAAAATAAACTTGGAGTGATACCCGATTCGAGAATCTTTGGTGCAGGACATGGAGATCTGATTGGTTCGGCGAAGACTAGAGTGTTCGAATAAAAGAGCTAAAATAACCTGGGTTGCTGTGCCATCAAAACTGGCGGTGTGAAATTCATCGTTGTCAGATTATCGCCTACTTACCCTCGAATGGCACAGCAGCTACAAAAATGTAGAATATTTGTTGGCTAGCCGATTGGAATCGAACAATGAGCGGTATGTGATTACTAGGATTGGGAGAACAGAAGTGCGTCAGGCTTTTCGTAAACAATACGAATTTGATGCGGTCTCAGTAATACCGATAAACCTATACGGCCTTGGTGATAATTTGAATTTTCGAAAATACCCATGTTATTCCTTCCTTGGGCCGCAAAGTACTTAGGACAAAACACTAAATGAACAGCTATGTATATGTCTAGGGAACCGGTAGCCCGCGTCGAGAATTTCTACACGTGGACGATTTAGCTAATGCTACGATAAGAGGAGTTTAACCAGGGTCTTATGCAAAACCTATCTACAGATGATCGCTTTGATATTTTAGATTGTAAAATATCAGTGGCTAACACTCAAAGTGCTATAAAAGCGGTTGGTGGTCGTATTAAATCTGGTGAAGGGGGTTACATTTGTTTTTCAAATGTCCATACCTTGGTTACAGCCAAGAAAGACATGTGTTTAAGACAAAGTACCAATAATTCATTTTTATCTCTGCCAGATGGTAAGCCACTTTCTGTGTACGCAAAATTGCAAGGCTGTGCCGATGTTAGTCAAGTAGCAGGACCAGATTTCATGTTGCATTGTATACAGGCATTTCCAGATGCGAAACATTTTTTTTATGGTTCGACACAGCTTACGTTGGATAGACTAAAAGAGAATCTAATTTTAAAATTTCCCGAAATATCAATTGTTGGAATGTTTTCTCCTCCGTTTAGGGAATTGAGTCGGTTGGAATTAAAAGAAGTACAACAAGTTATTAATTTGAAAGCCCCAGATTTTATCTGGGTGGGGCTAGGTGCACCAAAACAAGAAGAATGGATGATGAAAAATTATACGGTGTTAAGACCTGCTGTGCTTTTTGGGGTAGGTGCCGCATTTGATTTTCATTCGGGATTGTTAGAAAGATGTCCGATTTGGATGCAGAATTCAGGACTTGAATGGCTCTACCGTCTAATTCGAGAACCTAGACGACTATGGAAACGGTATTTAATTACAAATACATTGTTTTTTTACTATTTAGTACACAAGTGTATAACCAGTTTGATTCGACGTCCTCCCTCTAACATGCTCGTGGGTTTGTTTCACAACAAAAAATGAATGCTTTAAATCATCGCTTTAAGGCTAGTGTGAAATGTGGGTTACCCTTAAACAATAGAATAAATATGGTTGCGAGTGAGTCTAGTCTGCTTCGAATTTATTAAGCATTGTGGATAATGACAAATTTCAGAATAAAGGCTCAAAGTCGTCGATATATTAATTCAAAAGCAACTTGATATATCACCCTTAAAGTAAGAGACATGAGCTGTTAGTAAATACGAGAACACTTTCCAAATGAACTGGCTTGTTTAAAGGAAATAGCGAGAATGCGATAACCTAATAGGTTTCAATCCCGGCATACGGCTCATTGATGGGTGGGTGCTTAGTCCTTGTGGAGTCTATTTTATGTGAGTAGGGTATCATTTGGACGATGGTTTTGGGCTTTAGAATTAGTTCTTTACTCGGTACAGTCCATCGAGGTGCCTTTGTATACTGCGAAGATGATGTTGGGAAAGTTGTTAACAGCTCAGGGACAACAGGTTAGACATCACTGTCCACATGGCGTAATTAAGTTGGAAGATGCCTTAATTGGTGGTATATATTTGGGAGAAGAGGACGGGATGCTGCATAAAAACACTGATCTCTATGGTCTGCCAACATGGTTAGATTAAACCGGGTTTTGTAATACTTAAGGCGGTGGATAGCATTAATCATAAGACTATTAGGTAAATTGCAAAAGTGTTTTTGATTTTGATTAAATGGTTCACGCAAATGTTTTGCTTTCTGTGAAATACATTAGTAGACATTCAACGCTAGATCACCAAAGTGACCCTGCCAGAAAAGCGTCTGAATGACTGATCTGGATGTAGGTAGTCATGAGTAATCTCGAATTCTTTGTATTGGGTGTCGATCATGCTACTTTTGGAAAATATGTTCAGGACGATTTCAAAGAAAATAGTTATCTATTCCGTCGGCGTTACAGGGCGTCTGTTATTCCAACTTTTTAGTTTGTTGGCGTCTATTCATAGGCGTCCGCATTTTATTCAGCCTTATTTAGTGGGTTGATTGTTCCGATTAAATGCGCTAAGTGTGTAAGTGTTTGAATATTTTTTCATAAAGGGTGGGTCAAAAATAAATTTATTGTGAGCGAGACGTGTGGGTTATTCCTGTTCATAAGATATATATTATTCTACATTGAAATAAGTTAGTAATTTTTTATAAATATTTAATACTTAAACAAAATACTAAACAAATGAATATTGCCATATCAGCCTATGTTTGTAGCAGTAATCAAGGTAGTGAGCATGAAATTGGTTGGAAATGCGTTAAAGAATACGCTCAAATAGCTGATAATTTATACTTATTTACATCGGCTAATGAAAACTTTGATTTGAATTTTCAGATGGATGCTAATAGCCTATATAATGTCAAATTATTTATGGTAGACATTCCTATAAAATTAAATAATTATTTAAAATCTATCCCTATTATAGGTTATCATTTGGCGGCTTACTTGTGGGAACTATCGCTATTTTTCTATTTAATTAAAAGGTATGAAAAAGGATTTTTTGATTTGGCGATTAAAAGTAGTTATGGAACATATCGATACCCTTCGTTTTTGTGGTATTTCTCTAAAGAATTACACTTAAATCCAATTAGTGGAGGAGGGAGGCTTCCTTTTAGGTTTTTGTCTTTTTTTTCTTTAAAAGGTAAGCTAATAGAATTATTTAGAATGATAATGCAAGTTAGTCCTTTTGCTAACCCACTAGTATTATTAACACTATCAAAATCATCAAAAATATATGTTGGATTCAATGCTACTAAAGCGATTCTCCCTAAGTTCGCTAAAAAGAAATGCCTACTAAAAGAGAATTTTCTTGAAGTTTTTCCAGAGGACTTCAGAATGAAAGAAGCCAAGGAAATATCTCAATTAGATAAATTTAAATTAAAGTTATTTTATACAGGAAGAATTCATGAATGGAAAGGAGTCATGATCACATTACGAGCACTAAAAAAAATCGGACCTGAGATTAATTATGAATTTACTATAATGGGGGAGGGGCCCACAAAGAGGTTATTAAAAAAATATTCGGAAAACCATAATCTTAATGTAATATTCATTAACCCGAAAAACATTCCTAGATGTGATCTTTCATTTTACTATTACTCGCATGATATCTTTATTTTTCCTACATTGCATGGAGAAGCTGGATTTGCACCAATTGAGGCTAAATTGCATGATATGACACTTTTAACTCTGGACTTTTCAGGACTTGAGGCTCATGTTGATCAAGGCGATATTGTGATAGATACCAGAGCTAAAGATGCGGAAGGCGTAGTTGATGATGTTGCTAGACAACTATCCTTATACTACAAAAAGAAAGTAACTTCTTCTCACAACGATTGATATATTTTGGTTATACTTTAGAGATCGTGAAGGATAAAATCCAATGTTTACGAAAAGTCATGGAATTATAATTCACTTCTAGAAGGTTATTCTAAAAATTCATGAGAATAGTCTTTATAATTTCCAATCGAATTAAAGATATCTTAGTATGAAATGCCGACACTGCCATAATGAATTAAGCCATATTTTTGCTGATCTGGATTATTCTCCAGTTTCGAACGCGATGCTTTTACCTGCACAGTTGAATGAACCAGAATATTATTATCCTCTTAAAATATTTGTTTGCGATAATTGTTTCCTGGTTCAGGTAGATGAGATGAAGAAAGCCGACAAAATATTCGATGAGGAATATACTTACTTTTCTTCCTTTTCAAGTTCATGGTTAGCCCATGCAAAGCAATATGTTGAAATGATGATGGAAAGGTTCCATTTTAATGAAAATTCACAAGTAATAGAAATTGCCTCTAATGATGGTTATCTACTGCAATATTTTAAAGAATACAATGTTCCAGTTTTAGGCATAGACCCGACCTCAAACACAGCGGAAGAGGCCAAGAAAAAAGGAATTCAGACTTTGGTTGAATTTTTCTCTGCTGATCTAGCGCAAAAACAACTAGTTGATAAAGGTATTAAAGCTGATCTTATCCTTGGTAACAATGTATTGGCTCATGTACCTGATATAAATAATTTTGTTAGGGGGATGAAAATCGTCCTGAGTAGAAAAGGTGTCATCACAATGGAATTCCCACATCTATTGAAATTAGTTGATGAGTGTCAGTTTGACACTATATATCATGAGCACTTTTCCTATTTATCCTTTTACACTGTTAAGGAGATTTTCGAAAGCCAGGGTTTAGAAATATTTGATGTGCAGGAAATTCCAACACATGGCGGTTCACTGAGGATATTTGCAAAACATATTGATGATGATTCCTATAAGGTATCGACAAACGTTGAATTATTAAATCAAAAAGAGGTGGAAAGGGGTATTAATACACTAACGTTTTATCACGGGTTTCAGACAAGAATTCAAAAGATTAAAAACGATACATTAACCTTTCTTATCCAACAAAAACAGCAAGATAAGAAGGTAATCGGTTATGGTGCTGCAGCAAAAGGGAACACGTTTTTGAATTATTGCGGTATAAAAGGTACAGACCTAATACAGTTTGTTGTGGATGCATCACCACACAAACAAAACAAGTTCCTTCCCGGAAGCCATATTCCAGTCAGTGGAAAAGAAAAAATAAAAGAATACAAACCCGATTTCGTTATAATTCTACCATGGAATCTTAAGAATGAAATCGGTGATCAATTAGAGTTTGTTAGAGAATGGGGAGGGCAGTTTGTCATTTTCATTCCTAAGATATTAAGTTTTTAAGAAAGAATCCAATGTTAGATATCATTAATTGAAAATAAGTATTAATAAGATCATTCTCCCAGAAGTTAAAAATAAATCTCTCTAGAAATATTGAAACCTAATTGGACTAATTTATTCTAGGTAATCTATTTCGTAAAGTGGGAGTTATGATCTAGAACAATATTTTCGAGGATTGAAAAGAAAGGGCGTAATCAGATTTTTTTGAAAATGAATAAAATACATTGACCTCATGATTCCGTGACCTCCACAAATAGCTCTACGATGAGATGGTTCGTCTTGATTATTGGTCGTTGAATCGGAACAGAAATAAAAAATGATCTGTAAGTAGAATGAAACCTGCCTATGTTTATTCATTATTCCCGGCGTGGACTTTTTGACTGCAATCCGAGGTTAGATTTAAACTTCTGGAATGGCAATCATACAACACATTTTCCCCTAAGAAGGAGGCCAGCTATTTGAGACATCAAGAATATGAAATAGTTGGTATTGTTCCGATGGCAGGTAAGGGCTCGCGTCTTGGAAAGCTTCCGTTTAGTAAAGAATTGTACCCGGTAGACTATGAAAATGGAAAATTGAAAGTGGTTGCTAATCACTTAATGGATAGTATGGTCGATGCAGGGGTTTCTCAAATCCATATTGTGATTCGCGATGGAAAATGGGATATACCAGCTTATTATAAAAGCACATTTTCGAATAAAACGCCAATTTGTTACCATATTACAGAGTATGAATACGGCGTTCCATTTTCAGTCAACCAGGCGAATGCATTTTTAAATGATAAACATGTTGTACTTGGATTTCCTGATATCCTATTTAAACCTAAAAATGCATGCAAGAATATTGTCGATCAGTTATTGTCTTCCGATGTGTCGATAGTATTAGGATTATTCCCGGTTTCGAATCCTACTAAGTATGATATGGTGTTAATTGATGATAATGATCTTGTCCAAGATATTGTGATCAAACCAACAGAAACCACCTATAAATATGGGTGGATATTAGCAGCATGGAAATCACCCTTTAACCATTATCTGAATCAATTTATTCAATCTTCTCTTTCATCAAAAACAAGCGATGAGTTGATAAATTCTGAAATCTTTTTTGGCGATGTAATTATTGCAGCAATCGAGTCAGGGCTACAGGTGAAAGGTGTGGTATTCGATAAAGGAAAATCTGTAGATCTTGGTACACCAGAAAATCTAAGAGGAAGCTCTTTTTTCGGTGTCTAACTAAAATAATGTAAAACTGTTTGAATTTGTAAGGTTTGTTTGTTTTGACGCTACAATAGTGCGTGTTGAAAGATGCATGTTGCTTGAGTGGCTGGCTATAGTTGCAAGTTCATTCTACAGCGTATAGGGCCTTTCATATGCTTTTTTCCAAAACTAAGTCTTTAACTCTCCTGATTTCTGCTATTCTCTAAAAATTGTTTTACAAAAAGTCCCAACTTCTTATTACTTTATCAAGGCTCTTTAGGGAATAATCGGATTTAATGCTTACGACGGATTTTCTTGTAATTGGATTGGGAATTGTTGGCATATCGATTGCGCGTGAACTTAAATCGAGATTTCCGGATGCCGGGGTTCTCGTTGTCGAAAAAGAACCCGAATCAGCCTTGCATAGTAGCGGTCGAAATAGCGGTGTCTTGCATGCCGGCTTTTACTATACCGCAGACAGCCTAAAGGCTAGATTCACCCGGGATGGCAACCGTCAGCTTACCGAATACTGTGATGAATACAGCCTGCCCATTAATAAGTGCGGTAAACTCGTAGTCGCCAAGGATGAGTCAGAACTAGGCTCTCTCGACGAACTGTTCAGCAGGGGACACGCTAATGGTATCGAGATCCAGCAGGTGACAGCCAATGAAGCACGGGACCTTGATCCGCGTGCAATTACCTTTGAACGGGCTCTGTATTCTCCCACAACTTCTTCTGTCGATCCGCTGGTTATTGTCAGGCATATGGAAGAACTTGCAAAATCAGAGAAAATCCTCTTTCTCTATAATACCTCCTACCTCTCAAGGAAAGGCGATACAGTTACTACAACTGGGGAAAAGATTCGGGCGGGCTATGTAGTTAATGCTGCCGGACTGCATGCGGATAAAATCGCTCTTGATTATGGCTATTCAAAAGATTATAGAATCCTTCCATTTAAGGGTCTGTATTTGTATTCTAGCGAACCTCCCGGATCATTCAATAAGCATATCTACCCAGTTCCAGATTTGCGTAACCCATTTTTGGGGGTGCATTTCACCATTACTGTTGAGGGTAAGGTTAAGATTGGCCCAACCGCTATTCCCGCCTTTTGGCGCGAGAATTATCAGGGGTTAAATAATTTCAGTATCACAGAAATGATTGATATAGTTTCGCGGGAATTCATGTTGTTGGCCTTTGGTAAGTTTGATTTTTTGCAACTTACTTTAAGAGAGTTGAGAAAGTTTTCACGCAAGCATATGGTGCATTTGGCCACACACCTAGCTACAGGAATCAAAACTACAGACTATAAAAACTGGGGCAAACCGGGAATAAGAGCACAACTGGTCAACATTAGAACGAAACAGTTGGAAATGGATTTTGTAATAGAGGGGGATAATAAGTCTATGCATATTCTCAATGCCGTCTCCCCGGGATTTACCTGTTCCATACCCTTCGCTAGGCACGTATGTGATTCCATCTCAGAAAATCTGAATTAAACGAGGATTAGCAGTGAAAATACTCATTACCGGTAACATGGGCTATGTTGGGCCAAGTGTTATTAAACAATTACGCGAATCGTACCCAGACGCCGAACTGATTGGTTATGACACCGGCTATTTTGCACACTGCCTCACCAACGCGATTTGCCTTCCAGAGTGCCGGGTCGATGCCCAGTATTTTGCAGATATTCGCGAAGTTAGGCCTGATATACTGAATGGTATCAATGCGATTGTGTATCTTGCAGCGATTTCGAATGACCCAATGGGGAATACGTTTGAAGAAGTTACCGCCGACATAAATTTCCGGTCGGCAATTCGCTGGGCTGAGGCTGGTAAAGCTGCTGGGGTCACTCATTTTGTTTACGCTTCCAGTTGCAGTGTATACGGGTTTGCTGACGATAGCCCGAGAAACGAGCAGTCAAAATTGAATCCTTTGACAGCCTACGCTCGCTCCAAAATCGGTACGGAAGGGGAACTTGAAAAGCTCGCAGGTAATAACTTTACCGTTACATGTTTGCGTTTCGCAACCGCGTGTGGAATGAGTGATCGACTGCGTCTGGACCTTGTTGTGAATGATTTCGTAGCAGGCGCTGTGGCATCAGGTGTAATCACTATCCTGAGTGATGGTACACCTTGGCGCCCGCTGATTCACGTTAAAGACATGGCACGAGCTATAGATTGGGCTATTGTACGCAAAGCTTTCTCAGAAAACGTATTCTTGGCTATTAATGCGGGTAGCGACGAGTGGAACTATCAAGTCAAAGAACTTGCCGAAACAGTGGCAGAGCTAGTGCCTGGCACAGAAGTACTCATTAACAAGGACGCGCAACCTGATAATCGTTCCTACAAGGTGGACTTTTCAATGTTCAAAGAACTTGCGCCTGATCATCAACCCAAGGTTAGCCTATCAAATGCCATCATAGAATTACGTAATGGCTTGCAGGCGATGAGATTCGACAATACCGACTTTCGTTCATCAGAATTTATTCGATTGGTGATATTGAAAAGCCTTCAGGAGAATAGGCTTCTTGATGATGAGTTGCGGTGGGTCTGATAGCCATAAGAGTCAAAATTACACTGAACTAACTCCATTTTATTCAACGATGGAAGTCGGAATGGATCACGAATGACTACAATTAATTACCCCAGTAATCTCGTCTATGGGATTACCAACAAAACGGTCAACTTGATTAGGTCCGCACCAGTGCTGCGCGACAATTTTGAAAATAAAGGCATCAAATATCATAGTCACTTATTATCAACTAGAGATACGACGAAGGCCACATTTGTAGTTGAATAGTTCGGATAACTTGATACAGCTAAAATGATTTGCCGATTATGAACAAACCAAAAAGATATACAGCGTTGACCGAAAAATAGGAAAGCTTAAACTGGTGCCACAATTAGTTTTTGATCGCTTTGAAAGGACTAAAGATATTTATCTGGCAAAGTGGGTGCTGGAGATTACAAAATTATCGTGATCGATACCACGGTGTACTAGGTGGTGTTTTAGAAAACACTAAAATACATTTACATGAAGTGGCGAGTTGAGCAGAAGTGGGGGATTGAAATATGCACATAGTTTATGAGGCATTGTTAAAAAGAAAGAAAGAGAATCGGCCCATTAAGGTAGCTCTTGTTGGCGCGGGTGCGATGGGACGCGCTGTAGCCCTCCAGATGTCTATGTCTGTGCCGGGTATGGTTGTCGCCGTCATTGCTAATCGTACGCTTAAACCTTCAATCCGTGCGTATGCCGAAGCTGGTGTCGAGAATCCGAAGGAAGTCAAACAATTGAAGGACCTCGAGGCTTGCATTAGACAGGGTATTCCAGCAGTCACTGATAATGTGCTTATGGTGTGCCAGGCGGAAGGTATCGATGCTGTGATGGAGATTACAGGTTCAATCGAATTTGGAGCTAATGTATCGATGGAAGCGATTAAGAATAATAAGCACTTGGTCCTGATGAATGCAGAACTTGATGGAACCATTGGCCCAATTCTTAAAGTTCATGCGGACAAGGCAGGTGTGGTGATAACCAATATCGAGGGAGATCAACCTGGAGTGATAATGAATCTTTACCATTATGTGAAAGCAATGGGGCTCAAACCAGTGCTTTGCGGTAATATAAAGGGCCTTCAGGATCACTATCGCACTCCAACTACGCAGATGGGTTGGGCAAAAAAATGGAAACAGGATATTTTTAAGGTGACCTCTTTTGCCGACGGGACAAAAATTTCGTTCGAGCAAAGTATTGTAGCCAATGCCACAGACATGCACGTTGTTCAACGAGGAATGATGGGGCCTGAAGTTCCGCCCGGCACGCCAATTATGGATGCCGTTAAACTTTTTTCAATCGATAAAGTGTTAGGTGGAGATGAGAAGGGCATTGTAGACTTCATTGTCGGACCAGACCCGAATTCCGGTGTTTTTGTTCTCGCTACAATGGATCATCCGGAACACAGACGTTACCTTAATCTTTATAAAGTGGGGGAAGGCCCGTTATATTGTTTTTATACGCCGCACCACCTTTGTTACATGGAGGCCCCGTATTCTGTCGCGAGAGCAGTTCTTTTTAATGAATCGACTATTGCACCTGAATATGGGCCTAAGGTCGAAGTTGTTGCGACTGGAAAGAAAGAGCTTAAAAAAGGTGAAAAACTCGATATGATTGGTGGATATGCAACCTATGGCCAGTGTGAGAATCGGGAAACGTCGCGTAAGGGAAATTTGCTTCCGATGGGTATTGCCGAAGACTGTGTTCTTAAGCGGAACATCTCGAAAGACGAGGTCATTACATACGACGATGTCGAGCTACCCGAAGATCGTCTCGTTGACCGGTTGAGAATAGAGCAGGATAGCTTTTTTAGCTGAAAAATTGATCCTGGAAAGGGTTAAGTCGTAGCATGTATCGGTCGTAAGAATTCAGAATCCCTGTCGTTGGTCAGTTCCAATGCCGGTGCAGCTGCCATCCTATTTTCGACAATTGCCCATGAATTTGGTTAGTGTAGCTTGTTTGATTTGTAGAGGGGGTTGAATAATTACTATATGCTGCAGCATATGATTTAATGTAGCGAACATCTCAGCTTGGATTGGCGATAGTTTGTCAGTATGATGCTAATATTAACGTAGTGTATCTGGTCAAGCGTAGTAGTTAATAATTAAATATTTTTGAAGATATTTTAGTTAGCCTTAAAATAGTAGAGAATTTTGGTAGTTCGTAAATATTTATTAAGCTGAAAGTGCTCTAAAATTTAGCATGAACAATAATGAAAGCAATAGTTTTGATGAATTGAAATAATAAATTAAAATAGAAAATAACGAAGTGAAGCCAAAATAATTAATACAAATTAAAATAAAAAAGATAATGATGTTCTAAGGATGTGGATAAATCAGTCTATAATATATAAGCTCTGTCATATGCAAAATATAAACGTATTTTTTTGTAAACTAGTATTAATATTACAATAACTAAACGATGAAAGCTGTAATTCTTGCGGGTGGGTTTGGAACCCGGATTAGTGAAGAAAGTGGTATAAAACCAAAACCCATGGTAGAAATTGGGGGTATGCCTATTTTGTGGCATATAATGAAGATATATTCTCATTGGGGTATTAATGATTTTATTATTTGTTGTGGATATAAAGGCTATATGATAAAGGAGTATTTTGCTAACTATTTCCTCCATCAATCTGATGTAACATTTGATTTGAATCTGAATCAGATGGTATTTTTGAATAATCAGGCAGAACCTTGGAAGGTTACGCTCCTTGATACTGGGCAAAATTCGATGACGGGTGGTAGATTGAGGAGGGTAAAGGAATACGTACAAAACGAAACGTTTTGTATGACTTATGGAGATGGTGTAAGCAATGTGAATATTCGAAAACTAATCGAATTTCACAAAGAACAGAACGTTACGGTAACACTGACAGCTGTCCAGGAAGAGGGGCGGTTTGGGACATTTATGTTAGGTGCGGATCAGGCAAAGATTTCGGCTTTTAGAGAAAAGCCTAAAGACAATGCAGCATGGATCAACGGGGGTTTTTTCGTGTTAGAGCCAAAGGTATTCGATTATCTTAAGGGAGACCAAACAGTTTTTGAGCTTGATCCCTTAGAAAACTTAGCGAAATCAGGGAATTTGGCCGCTTTTAAACATGATGAATTCTGGATGGCTATGGATACTTTACGAGATAAAAATGTGTTGGAAGACTGGTGGAATAAAGGAAATGCTCCGTGGAAGATTTGGCAATAGAAAAACATCCGGTTACTGAGTAACTTTTAACATTAAGCTAGGGGTTCTGCAGTTTCAGTGTAAATCTGTAATAGATTCTCCTCGGAACCTCTCAAGGTAATGACTGGTTGGTGGACAACCTTGGAGGAAATTCATTATGCGGATAATCAAGCGATCGTACGGTACCGGGATCATGCCATCTCGGAACAATTTTATAGCGAATTTAAGACCGACCTCGATATCGACCGCTTACCGTTGGGTAAATTCGTGACCAATTCATTGCTCATGACGTTAGCCGCCTCCATTTATAATATGCTGCGTTAGATCAGTTTGATCAGCTTGGTGGGCGGTATCAGCCCACTTAAAATAACCGTAATCAAGGACTTAATGTGTCTCGCCACCTGGTTGATTAAAACAGGCAGACGCCTGAAGTTACGATTTTGTCGGCATGGGGTCCGGGTTACCCAGCGTTTTATGTGGCGTATCACCGATTAGCAAGCGGATAGCCGTTCAACTCACTCCGACAGCTTCCAGATGATGTGAATTGATGTGTCCGCAGGTGCTGACCCACCTGCCTTCCGAGCAATTTCTGATGCACTCTAAAACCTTCAGTTTTGGAATCCTCAAAAACTCTCCTTATTCCTACTGAATTTGTTTTTACCACCCCCATTTTAAACCTTTTCCACAGTAGACCATTAAGATACCGTGCGAGTACAATCATGTCACCGATTCGTATAGGGTCCCATTTTTCACACGCTCTAGTGTATTTCAGTGAGGGATGATCATTAAAATGGCTCAATTGAGTCATTTACTTCTAGGGTGGAATTAGTATATTAAGTACCCTATAAAATAATTTCTAATTTAGAAGAAGCAGCGATTCGTTTTTAAGTGGCCGTAAAAATAGAATACAGTGTAAGTGCTGTGAAGTCACGGATTCAGGCATTATTCATGATTGAAAAGAGAATGCAGGATAGCGTCAAATTATCATGTGTCGATCATATTACATGATAGAGGGCACACGGTAGCGACTTCTTTCTCAGTTTTTTAACAAAAGTGTCTGGCTAATAGGGAGTACTGTAAAGGGCGCAGGTTAGGTCAAGTAGGTTTCTTTTATGCCTAGATATCAAATATGTTTGCAAAAGGAAGATGTATAAAGTAAAATAGCACTATTAATGAATTAAAGTCGGATGACAATAGCACCTTATCATGACACAGTACTTATACAAAACCTACGCTAGGTTGTTTATCACTCAGCGCTGCCAGACTGCCACGTATACTAAAAAATTATGTAACTACTCAGCGAAAATAATTAAAAAAGTACTTGACGCGGTTTGAGTGCGATTTTTTCGATTTCATGTTGCGTTTTGTGCGGCCGAAAAAATGGCT